>Ga0315274_10001073_pt1 | contig 42414 bp, 54 predicted proteins | sample YL17G02_20_MG_FD_203700 | JGI IMG/M metagenome (GOLD analysis project Ga0315274, IMG submission 203700) | Sediment microbial communities from Yellowstone Lake, YNP, Wyoming, USA - YL17G02_20 | ecosystem: Environmental > Aquatic > Freshwater > Lake > Sediment | place: USA: Wyoming | collected...
GAGCCCAAAAGCTGACCGTGCTATCCTTCTTGACATCGACCGTATCCACAAACGTTTGCTCGAACGGCTTCAGGTGATCGATCGCCCATTTGCGGACCGAATCACAAGGCGAGGTGGCAAGTGTTGAATCCCGCTTCTTCGTCTCAGGCGTCGGCGCCGACACAATTCCTATCTTTGCTTCCGTCTTCGCTGAGATCTCGACCGGCGTTTCAACGACTTCATATTCGACACGCTGGATTCGATGTGTGAGTACATTGCGATCGATCCAAACGCCGGCGAGGACCAAGAGGATGCAGATGCCGGCAATGAGAGGAAAGGATGCTGTGAGTTTTCCCATCAATCTTTCACTCCTACTCTGTTGAACAGCCACCCGGGCATGAAGGTCTCGAATTTCTTCTTGTGCTCGGCGAGCTCAATATACCGCACGCATTGCAATGAATCGATCGCCCGGAGAATGCAGAGCTTGTGCGCACTCGTGGCTTTCAGTGCTTTGTTGAGTGTACCGACCGTCTGTTGACCGCACACCCCGTCAGCCGAGACGTCAGCATACAGCGTCTCATTCTTGTTGAGAACATTGAGCGTTCGCTGGACGAAAAGAATCACGACCTCCGGTCCACAGTTGACGGCCGTATCGAACATTTCTTCCGCCACATCCTGGTCACCGATGATATCCCCCAGGAGTTTCTCCCAGTATCGCCTTCTGTAGATCTGCTTCACCATGACAAAGGGAATATCCCTCATCAAGCCGCTATACCCATTCTCGGTAGCCACAGATCGCGTGATGCCGTAGTTCGTCTCACCCCCGGGGTCATTTGGATGATTCACGTATCCTGTCCTGGCTGGATCCGGTCGTCCGTCCGGGAGGAAAGAGACGCCCTCATGCCGCAGGACCTTGAGCAGAGCCTTCTCGAAGTCAGCCATCGGTTGAACTTCCTCCTTTCGTTTTCAGGAACGCCCGCGTGTTCGCGACATCCGCCCCAGTGTACCCCGCAAGCAAGAGAGCAACGAACCCCGCGTAGTAGGTGAAATAATCGAGATCGAGCCGGAAGACGAGCACGACGTAGTATGCCACCGTCACGAGCACGATCGACAATAGGGTGAACTTCGCCTTGATCTTCCTCTCGAACCAGGCTAGTTTCCCGTTGCTGACCGATCTTGCGGCGTCTCTTCCCTCTTCCAGAACAGAATCGCTCTTTTCGCCCATTGTATCAGCGTTCCTTTCTTTTCAAACGGCAGGATGTATCCATAGAGCAGCTCAAACAACTGTCCGATCAGCCAGAGCAACACGACGGCTAGAACGACTTTGAATAGCCAGAAGACCGGAAGAAACGCGACGGCGAGATAAACGATACACCACGCCTTAAGGTGCTCCATCAAGTGCCAAAAGTCCGCCGTCCAGGGCAACGATGGGTTCCACCTCACATTGTCGCCACCAAAAAACCATTCCTCTGCTCCGATAAGATCGAAAAACCATGATAGCCAGCTAAGGCTTTTCTCATCTCTCGCTGTATCGCCGAACGCCTTGGCGACCAGGTAAACGAAAACCACTATGAGAATTTCTGTGAGCATTATGAGCCTCCATCCTTGAGTCGATCCTTGACCACCGCCAGGCATCGGTCGATGTCCTGCAATTGTTTTCCCATCGCCGGCAGATTGCTTGTATCGACTTTGATCTCTTGCATTCCACTTGCGATGCCCGACAGGATGCTCGCCTGCTGCCCATCAAGGGCGACCATCGTCGTAAGATTCGCGGTCAGGCTTTTCAGCGTCTCGGATTGCTGTTGCAGAAGCATCACCGTGATGGAATTCGGGTTATCGTCGGCATTCTTTTTCCTTTTCGCGCCATCGATGAAGGCTTTGACGATGAAGGCGATGATGCCTACGCTCGAGACGCCTCCGAGCATCGTCCCGATCTCGAGAAGTTTCTGGTATTCAGCGGTATACGGTTGCATCAGATCTTTTCCTCCAGTTCCGCCAGCTGTTGTTGCAGACCCGCCAGGAGAGCCATCGAGGCCTCAAGCTCCTTCGTGTGGTTATCCAGGGCAACCTGATTCCCGGCGATGCGGGCTGCTTGCGCTCTGAACCTCACGCGATGACAATATATGACCGCTCGGTTGATCTCATCGAGCAACAAGACTTTGACTTCATCCTTGCTCAGTTCAGGCAGAACGAATTCTTTCGACATAGGTCCTCCTTGTGCCTGCCTGCCGGTAGGCAGGCTTGACATTCACCGCTGGAATTTGTAACGTTCATTCATCGAGGTGTACCATGAAACCTATCATCTTCAGCTGTCTCCTTCTTGTCGCCTTCGGATGCGAACAAGCGACGGAACCGATACCCAGTCTTCCCAATATTACTGGAAGCTGGAAGGCCTCAACCAGTGGTTATCTACTCAGCATGCGGGTAGACGACAATTCTGGCATAATAATTGGGACGGGCACATCCGGTTGGACAAATTCCAACTACTCCGCTGAGCTTACCGTCGCTGGTCAACGCGTCGATCATAGAGTCACTCTCAAGTTTTGGGTACCCAGACTTTACTGGGATAGTCTTGCTTTCTCTGGTCATCTCTCGTACGACACGTTGCTCGCTGGCAAAATCAATGGTGCGAGTTTCTCTGATATGGCTATTATTTTTGACAAAGTCGGAGACTGAGGAACTTGTCTAGTTGCCGTCATTGTGTCCATCCGGTAATGATTCCGTTGGATAGTGTCACTGTCTGAGGATTCGCCGCATTATTAGTCTACGACCAAAACATTGACCGTTACACCATTGATTGTCACGTAATATTTGTCAACTTACCCTCGGTGAACGTTATCGAGGTCGGCGGCGTTGCAAAGTTTATCGTGCCCGATGCACCGCCTGCCTTCGTAAGAAATGCTGATGCATGACTTCCATCGAGTTTGTCGCTGTCAACGGCCTGTGCCGTTGCTCCGAGAAATGCAGACGCGTGACTACCATCAAGCAGGTCAGCATCAAGACCCGAATTCGGACCATCATTGCCAGCATGCCAAACGGCATGACTGTTGTAACTGAAACCAGAACCGACAATAAGAGTATCAGTACCGGCCTCAATCGTTACCGATTCAGTGGCGCTGAGCACAAGGCCATCATTAGCCCAGACTTCAATCCCGCTATCCGAGCTAGGAATAATACCACCAACAATGGTTGTATCAAACCAAAAACGCAGATCGTTGTTCGGTGCTTTGCGTATCTCCACGCGAGTGCCTGAAACTGCCGTCTTAAAATCACCAACAGCCGTCAAGTTATTTGTAAAAACATCGCCTCCTTGCGTCACCCTAAACGGTGCGCTCGCCCTGTTAGCATACGTCGATCCCGCCCAGATCCGAATGGCCGAGTCTCCCGATCCCTCGCCCGTCAATCCCGCCGTATTCGTTCCGCCCGAGCTCGCAACGATGTTCCCGCCGAGAATCGAGTTGCCCGTGATGTTCGGAGCTTTGATCTCCGTGCTGTCGATGTACGTGCTCTGGATATAGCCAGGCACGTCTCCGAGCGCGACCAGGTTCGTTGGCCGACCAGTGACGTTGCTTCCCCAATCTGCTCCGACCGTCGCGTTGTCTGCCGGTTTACCAGCGCCGGTGACGGCCGCCCAGGATAGTGCTACCGCCGAGCCCAGCTCCACAATCCCCGTGCTGACGTCGAACTTGATATACTTATTCGTCGCTGGATTTCCGAGTCGACCGCTCCCTTCTTTTTCAAACCAGTAGCCAGTGCCCGTCATCAACGCTGAGGCGGATCCTCCAGCGATCTTTCCTTTGAGATAGAAGTTCGTGGTGTAGCCACCCCAGCCGGAGAGTTGTCCGAAATTTGCATCGTTGATCCAGTCAAGTTTGCCAAAAACTCCTTTGTACGCGGCAAGCGTACCCCACTTCGAGAACTCGTCGATGCCATCGATCACCCCAACGTGCGCCGGCTGCGACGCGATCATCACAGATCCTTGACGGTCCGTATTCAGACGATTGCCCAGACGGACGAACTCGAGCTGTCCCTTGAGCGCGTTGGTGAGGAATTCCTTGCCTGAAACTATCTCCAAGACCATCTTCTGGCCGGAGCGGATCTCCACAACCTCCGCGTCGATCGAATAAACACCGACCGGGTTATGATCCTTGTCGTAGTCTACCTGTTGTGCGCGAAGAAGATCACCAATCTCGAAGCCTGGACCATTCTGCCAGAATTTGATTCCGACGAGATTTGAGATCAATAGCCAGCCGCCAAGGGCGAAATTACCGAGAGGAAAGTTACCCAGCATCATTCACTCGCGATTATTTGATAGCCTGAAGATCACTGATGAGTGCTTGGATTGCGTTCATCTGCTCTTGAAGCTGTTTCACCTGGGCCTCCAGATTAGAGATGGAAACAGCGCCAACCTCGGGCTCCAACTCCTCACCCGTCTGCGGGTCAAACCGTTTGCAGGAGTAGGCGTATGCAGCACCGATCTTGTGAACGGTGGCGAGTCCTTTCTTTTTGAACTCAGGATAGCGTTGAGCATCCATTTTATGAGATCCTTTCTTCTTAGAATGTTGTGAGCGCGATGCGCTTGATTGAGTTTGTTCCTACTCCTACGTACAGATAATTCGCGTCCCAGAAGATTTCGCCTGTGTTGATCGTGTCTCCGCTACCCGTTGGAGTTTTAGCTGTGCCAAGACGGAGGATTTTGCCGGCAAGATGCAGACCAACGCCATCGGAAATTACAGGATCCGCAGTCGCGATGCTGACGTTGCCTATTGAATTTATCCTCATCCGCTCGGTAAAGTTCGCATCGCCATTCTTTAGAGTAGATAGCGCCATCCCAAAACCGTAATTCCCACTTATCGCGTTTTCTTTTTCAGCAGATATAATCGCGCCAGTGGTATATGCTCCCACATCAGTCCACTTACCTCCTAAGCTCAGAGCTCCACCTGTGCCGACGGCCTGGGCAGTGGAGTCGTCTATTTCAACATTCCCACGCCCCCAAACCGGAATGCCTCGCACATGAAGATTAACGAGCGCTGCAGGTAGCCCAACGGCGACCTTGCTCTCAAAGATTTGATCTACCGTAAAGGTGTTCGTTACTCCCACGCGCGCAACGGTGCCTAAGAACGTTTCGAGATCGTCCCGGTCTTTCTTGGTGTAACTCAGCACAGCCTTGTAGATATGTCCGCTCGTGTTGTGGTTGACATTACTCGTGCCCTCTTGCGCTCGCTGAAACGTTGTCAGCACGTCGCCGGTTCTCACCGTCACGCGGATTCTCTCCCTGTTCGGATCGAGGTATGGGGCATTGGGATACAATGTGTTGTCCCATACGGTTAAGTTGAACGCACCTTCTGCAGTATCCGGAAGTTTCGCTCCATCACCACTTATAAGGGAAGCGGTGGTCGCGCCTGCGGCAAAACCCGCGCCGAATTGCACAACAGCATCGTTACGTTTAGGATCTAATGTTGGCATTCGTTACCTCACTATAAATTTTGAAATTTTGACTCGGTCGAAGCTGTGCCGTCGAGAAAAAGAAAATCATCCACCTTGCCCGATCCAGTGTCGGTCACGAGAAGAGTACCATTGTGAGCACGGATTTGTTGAATCAAGAATTCGGTGACGGCGATATACTTGCGAACCGCGAGCGCGTCGATGTGAAGGACCGTAATACCATTTTCCCGTCGCATGCCCCAGCCTTTTCCTCCGCCGGCGAGTCCCCGCTCGAAATCGTCCGATCCGACGAAGGAATCCAGACCGAAAAGCATATCACCCTTGACCTGCGTCAATCCCTCGAGGATTACGTCTCTCAGTAAAGCACCGAGGACTGGACTCTGTCCGGACTGCGGGAAATGAAGACCGTCCGCATCCAGGATGACGTTGTCCTGCGCGTCACGTAGCGTTCCATCAGGGGCGATACGCCATTGGAGGACATCCTCGTTGTAGGTTTCGAGTCCCCAACTGTCGACGTCATTCGCCTTGAAGAGACGGATCCCGGTAAAGTTGATCCCCGGGGCCCCGGCGCCGATCCGGATCTCGCCGCCCGGCTCAAGCAGTTGTAAGTATTTCAAGATGCCGATCATTATCCACCGTGAACCGAGGCCACGACACCGATCATCTCAGCTGTCCCGCTTCCCGTGCCTACACTGAGTTTGATATCAACCGCGTGCACGCGATCAGCTGTCAAGCCGCTGATGTCAATCGAAACGCTGAAGTCCTCTACTGTCACCGAATAGTTCGTGTTGTTGCCCGTCGCCTGTCCTGATGCGCTTCCACCGCCCCCGAGAATTTGAAAGACATCAACTTTGATTTTCCAGGTTGCTGATCCAGTGCTGATCCGTGCACGAGCGACGATCTTGAGATACTTGTCGACCGGCCGTTTGCGAAACATTGCCCGGATCTTGAGGACGTCCGTCGCACTCGTCTCCGCCCATCCTGGATGATTACCAAACGTATCGCCTATCGCGCTGGCGGCTTCCTGCCAGGGACAGTAAATCAGATAGGACCAGGACTCCTGCAGCACTGTCGCGAGCTTGCCCAAGGTGATCCCGAGATCCTTGACCTGCAGCTCATTGGAGGCATTGAGATTGATCGTGCTGTCATCGACCGCCTTCCCGGTCCCGGTCCCCAGGAGCTTTCCCGCCTTCACTGCTTTGATCTCGAGCTGGCCGGAGGTCCCATTCTTCTGCAGAGAATCGCCGTCAGGGACGTTGCTGTTGATGTGATTCTTCTGGATCCCGAGATCTTTGACGCTGATCTTGCGGGGAGTCCCAGTCGCTTGCAGACTGGTTCCGTCCACCGTTGTCGTCTTCAGAGCCGGTCCGTCAATCGTGTCTGCCTTGTGAGATCCGTCTGCATTGTGACCGGTGCCAAGGGCAGTATCGATCTTCTGTTTATCGCCATTGAGACCTAGATTGTCTACCGCCTGCGATCCAGCGCCCGGGTCCTCTTCATCGATCCACATACCCAGGTTAAGATTTGTTGTTCCTACTCGTGCCATAGGTTACCATCCAGTCGAACCATAATCGGTTCCATGATGAGTTCCGTATCCCAGCTTCACCATTCGCCACGTTGCAACGTTCTCCTTCGTCTGGAAGACGAACACCGGTTTTCGATAGCCGGGCGTCTTGCCATAAAGACTGAGGCTGATCGATTCGGCGAAGAACACGTTGTACTGAAAACGGGGCGCATCCCGACGCGGAATGAGGATCAACCGGTCATCCTGCTTGAGATTCAGCGCCGGCAGGAGATCGTAGAACATATCGCCCGTTGCATAAGCCGAGTAATCCAGAATGCATTGATAGTCGAAGCCGTAGAATTTCGTCTCCTTCCGGGAGCGGCGCAGCTTGTGAACGAGCTGATCCGGCGTGAAGATCTCCGTCATCTCTTGACAGCGCGGAAGATCGACCACAAAGCCATCGACGATAAATGTCTGACCATTTGTCGGTGTTCCACCGATCCAGCTGTCGACAGTGATGACGTCGTTCGCTTCATCGATCGCTGTGATCTTCCCGAAGACCGGTTTGTTCGGTTTGTCGCCGCCGATTACGACATACGATGTGATCCGATGACCAACGCGCAATGCACTCAAGGATGGAGATCCTGCTTCGCTCACACTGCTCGACGTGTACGTCGTTGCACCGGCGCTTGTGTAGATCGTGTTCTTGACCACGATGAGCCGGGGTAACCCGACTCCGGATATGACTTTTGTCGATTCCATCTTAGAGGGTCAGAAGCTCCAGAGTCGTCTGTTCCTTTGTGAGATTGTTCTTTGCCCGCTTGATGACGCATTTCCCCACCGTCAGACCGTTGATACGCCGGTTCAGCGACGCACTATCCCCTACACGGAAATTGAGGCCCTTGGCGGTCATCCTGACACGTTTTCTGGACACAAACAGCTTCCTCCATTGCTCCTGGATCTTGTCCAGCTGATCCTTCTCGTTTCCGAAGAAGGCGAAGACATCGAGCAAGCTTTCCGACGCGATACCCAAAAGCTCTTCTTTTAGTGGCTTGTTTTCATCGGATAACCGTATCACCGTTCCTCCAACGCCAGGTGAAGTCAATGGTGCATGTAGAATCGCAAAAAGTCTTGTATTAGATGCAACCGCTGCGACCTTGTATTCGCCTTTCAATGGGGGGACACAATTAGTATTGCTGAAACGAACATAAGTCCAGATATCGAATCCAGTTTCATTTTTTGTTTCGATTGCTATTCCTCCTTCGCCGGAATTATAGATCTTGCTGATCTCATAGCCATAGCCAAACGGTTTTGCCAGGAAACGTAAATGAGGCGTGACATCGAAGATCTCTCCAAAAGGTGCGTTTAACCCGGTCTCGTCACCGATGATTGTATCATCCCATGATCCCTTTTCCTCATCGAATCGCAGCCAAATCATTCCAGTTATTGCAGTATCCGGCGCGGCGACCTGCAAATCATTATCCCAGATTGAATCGAAGAATTCTATCGTTGAGTTGTCATCAATTTGTCCTACGCGATAGAAACTGCCGGCTCCAACATTTTTGGTCCGATAGATTCGGCGACCGATACATCCAGGTGGTCCAAGGGGAATTGAAAGTGAGACTTTCCATCTTTGAGCACTAGACGCTGGAAGACCGGTCTTATAAAGTTTGTGTGAATCTGATTCATCACCAAGCGCCGATTCGGGATTGAAACTAACAGATTGGAATACATAAGTGACCGCCCAAATGTAGTAGCCTGGATCAAGACCATTACCAGCAGGCTCTGCATAATTTACCGTGGGCTTTGTTGGTTTCGCAAAATTCAGAGTCAATCCAAGGTAGTCGATCTTCTCATCGTAGAGCTGAATCGTAAACTCATCCTCCTCCTCGATGATATCATCCAGCTGATGGTTCAGGTCATTCAGCACCTCATCCCGCGGCTGCATGACGAGAACCTGCGTCTCCGGATCGATGAAGATATCGGCGTTGTAGTAGATCGTCATCGCTTTGAGCAGTTCGTCCAGCGTCAAGCGTGGATCTAGGTCCTTGTATCGGCCGTTGTTGCCGATACTTTCGTCGGCCGTGTAACCCCAGAACCGGATCCTCCGGGTCGCGTAGAGAGCGTTGATCTGATAGCCGACGAAGAGATTGTCGAATCGATCGAAGGTCACCTCTCTCTTGATTACTTCCTCGACCGTCGTCCACAGATCGTCCTCTTTCCCGATCGGGGTGGCTTTTGATATCCTCGTCTGTTTGCAGATGTCCCAGAAGCGTTTCGTCAGTGAGAAACAATCCAACGAGACCCATTCTTCCCTGGCATCGAAATTCACGGGACTCTCAACCTCGCCGCGAAAGAGCACTCGTCCATCCTCCCGGATCACCACTCGATTCCTGGCGCCGGGTGTTGAGAGCCATTGGGAAAATTCCTCCCATAGATTCGAGCAATGCAACTGGACGTCGTCGACGGTGCGCTGAAACATTTTCGCTTCCAGTTCTTGTCCAATCTCCATGTCGGACTCATCCTCGAGATAATCAGTGATGTCGATGCTCTGGCTCTCTAGCTCCAATGTGACGGTCATGACGTCGGATCCACAGATTTCTTCGAGTAGTACTGCTGGGCGGCCGGCAGTTGCTCACGGACAATTTTCTGCGTATCAAGCATGTTCCGAAAGATCACTGGGACCTGGATCTCGAGAGTTCTCACAACTTGCTTCAGCGAGCGCAGCTCATTGACCAGGATCGCCGTGTTGAGATTCCCATTGTCTGCGGTCGGGAACATTCCGCCTGTTGGGATCCCCATCTGCAACGATTTCCTCAGTCCGAGCAGCTCGTTGCGGTAACGCCGCACAAGCGGCTGTTCAAAGATGATCTCATCCTTATGCGCAAGGCCGGCAACCTGATTCCGAGATCCCGGCCCCGTCCAGCCCCCGGTGTCGAACAAGCCAACGAAGCCCAGAATATTCCCGAAAATGCTGAGATAGTCTGCAGTCGTGCCGCCCTCCGGCCGGACATTCATCGTGTTGACGAGCTGTGCGATCCTCAACGCGATCTGTGCCATTTGAATCATTCTGGACAAGGTACTATCGGCCTTTATGCCGATCGACGTCAGCCCTTGCTCGATGGCCTGGAATCCCTCGGCAATACCACGCAATCCCTCTGCGTAATATTTTTCCTGGATGCTTCTCAAAGCATTCGCATAGCGTATGTTTTCCTCATTGCGTGTCGCGTCCCCTTCTGCCATGTCTCCGGTTGCAGCAGCGAGTTCCGCGATGTCCGCCAATCTTTCTGTGTGAATTCTGTCCTGCTCAACCTCCTCGCGTTTCATCGGATCAAGTACATTTTCGATTTCCAGATCACGCTGAAGATTGAACAAATCATCGTAGGCCTGGCTTTGCTTCTGAATCGATTCACGGCGCGCAGCGTTCCGCTTTTCCTCAAGTTCAACCTGGTATTGTTCGACATCAAAGATTTTTTGCTCAATCTCCAGCCGGGTTTTCGCGTTCATGGTCAGTTTCAATTGGGCGTGGAGTGCTGCGAGATAAGCCGCGGGGAGACTCTTGTGCATCTCATACAGGATCTTCTCTTTCTCTGCAGCGTCGGCTGTCCGTTCTGCAGTTGTCTTTTTCGCTTGGCCGAGGTCGTATTCCTTCTTGGCGATCTCGTCTGAAAGTCTGAGGATTTCCTTCTGATCTGTTGCTTTTGACCGCTGTGCCTGAAGCCTCGTTATCTCCTCTTCAAGCTTCTTGAGATTGCCGGTTTCAAGAGCCAATTTGCCGACTGCCTCACCTTGCTGTTTCGTTATCTCCAAACCTTCTTTTGCCGCCTTGTTTGTCAAACCAAGCCATTCTGCAATCTTTGCTACAAGTGCACCCCGAGCGGGCAAATCTCCCTTTGCGAATTCTCCGAACTCTGGTTTCTTTGCAGCCTCGCCTCGATAAAACTTGTACTCGGCTTCGAGTCGTTTCGATTCGCTCTCTCGCTGTGCCAGTGTCATCTTCTCAAGTTCTTCGCGATATTTCTTGAGACCTTCCTCTGCCGCTTTCTTCGATGCTTCCCCACTTTCAGAGATCAAACTGATCAACGTGATCAAGCCAGCAATGGCCATCGCGATCGGCCCGCCCCATTGCCCGATGAATGCCCCGAATTTTGTGACGTTACCGAGAGCGTCTTTTCCATAAGCTCTATTGAGGGCAAACAGTGTCATCTCCATGCTATTCATGGCGATCACACCAGTCAAAACTGATTGGGTCAGAACTTTTGTTGTACTGCCTGCATTCTTTTCTCCTTGGGAGAGAAATGCGAGTGCGAATACCAATGACATCACTGTCTGCGAGCCTTCTCTTACCACATAGTTTTGAAGACGTTGCTCCTGACGGTAATCTTTGATTGCCTTCGTGTTATCGTCGACTTTCCGTTTGCTTTGATCTAACGGGCCGCTCATCTTGCCGGCCGTATCGACAAAGATCTGACTGAGCTCTTTCCGCGCATCCTCGGCAGTCTTGCCGAGCAACTGCATCAGCCTCTGCATGCGTTGAACGCCAAGTTCCGCCTTCTCCGAATCAACAACAAACGTCGCGACTTTCACATCACCCATAAAGCTCCTTTTTCAGCCAATCGGGAATACCCTCCGAAGACTTCGGCATCGAGAATGCGCTGGACTGCAACACAATTAACTTGCAGACAGTCACCGCCTTGGCGGTCTTCAGGAATTGCCTTGCGGCGTCGATGGCGTCGACGTTTCCCCTGGTGAGGATGAGGGCAAGATCGTCGACGGAAAAACGCCCCCCATCAGAACTTGAATCATCAAGAGCGCTTTGTTCTTCACGTCCGATCCGTCGCTTGAAATCATCAAGCTCTCGATCCAGCTCGTGTTGATAAAAAAAAAGTCACCGAGGATGGCGAAGATCTCTTCGAGAGTCAGCTTCCTCGCCAGATCCTCGTGATCGATCCTATGGAGTAGCCGGTAGAACCAATGTGTGACAAACGACTTCAGATCGGGATGATACGGCTTCAGGATGACGCGGAACAGACCTGGAACCAATCCCTTCTCAAAAGCCTGCTTCGCGATTTCACCGAACGACTTCCCTTCGATAAGACTGCCCGAGAATCCACTGATGATATCGAGTGCCTGTCCCAGTTCCTCGTACGTCAATGGTGATTGAAACCATTGAGTCCCGGCGATCATATAGATTTTTTTCTCATTCATCTCATAACCCAAAAAATGCCTTCTCAGCGTTGTAGTGATTCGCGATCATCGTGGCCGCATCTGCCGGCAGGCCACCCGCAACGTAGCGATAGATCCGCAGCACGGTCACATCGTACTGCCCGAAGTTTGTCCCATCGCGACCCAGGTACAGATTCAGGGCATTCGTTCCCGTACCGATCGCTGCAACACTCACCGGGTTCCCATCTGCTGCCCCGTTGAGATAAGTCTGGGCATTGCCGTTGCGGTCGACCGTCACGGCAAAGTGTTTGTTGACGTTTTGCAGAACTGTGGCAGAAGTCGTTGCTAATGCATTTGCCGTCCCACTGCCGAGGCAGAATGCCATCAGATTGCCCGTCGTGCGATAGACGGCAAAGCCCGCAGTGTTGCCTGAGACAAGGGACTTCTTCGAGAGGATTTCCTCTAGAGTCCCGTTGGCTGCCTTCATCTGGAGCCAGATCTCGATGACGAAATCTCCGGAAGCATCATCGTTCAGGACATTCCCAAAATTCACCTCATCGTTGGCGCCATCGAAGCGTAGGAATCGATCGGGATTTGTTCCGGTCTGCCAGATGGTTGCATAGTCGGCCGATAGCGTGCCGTGCCTGGCAAAGCCGGAGATCTCCAGGATCTTCGCTAGCGCGTTACCGTACCCCAGCCGTGCATCCATCCAGAGTTGCAGCCCGGCGGTCCGGATCTGACCGGCCGATTCATAGACATAACCCAGGGGATCGTCGATGCCGAGATCATCTGAAAGGTCTATCACGAAGGCTTCCAACGGAATGCCCTGCGGCCCTGTCTTGTACTCCCGGGCCAGGGATCGATTGAGAACGACCTTGTCGAAGGCGTTGTACTGGAACTTGCCGCTGTCCTTGTTCACTCCGTGATAACGGAGCGAATAGCACTTGGCGGCCGAATTCTTGATGAGATTGATCTCATCGATTCCGACCTGCATCAGTTTGGTTCGGACGGCAGCCGTGCGGGTCTTTTCCAGCACGTCCGTGAGGCTGCCGCGCTCGTCGAATCGCTTCTCGAGTTCGGAGATATCTTCGATTGTGGATCCCTCGAGATAGCCGACGTCGCTGTGATCGGTCCCGGGCGTGGGACTGATTTCTCTCAGTTCCATCACTCCAAGACCGTGCGACCAGAATCTTGTTCTGTCTCGTAGCACTCCCATGATGCAGCCCTCCTAAAGAACGGCGGTGGCCAGTGAGGAAGCGGTATCCGTTGGAGCGCCCAGCGGCGTTGTGGTTTGCTCAGCAATCACGTACGGTTCATCGGCCACGACGTTGAAGCCGGTCGGCGTTCGTGTAAATGCTGCCTTCGGCGCCAGGAAGTAGATCTCCAGGGCGAGCGTGCGCTGCGTATTGGATTTCATCGACAGCACAGGCCCTGGCTTCAGCCTGCAGCAGCATGCGCTGATCTCCTGGATCTTCCCGGTGTCGAGGTTCTTCTTGTAGTAGTACAGGTCGTAATACTTGCCCCGGGCATTCTTCAGGAGGTTGATTTCATCGATCGATGTTTGGAACAGGACCGACTTGATACCGGCTTCCCGTTGGCCGGTTTGGGCGTTGATGACATTTCCCACTTCATCGATCCACTTGATGATGCTGTGCTCATCACCAAAATCGGTCCCGCCCAGAAAGCCAAGATCAAGCCACGGGTCGGAAGGAGTTGGCGAAATCTCTCTGAGCTTGAGAAGACCGCCGCCGTTCACATCCTGACGTAAACGATCGCGTGCTAGTGCCATGATTATATCCTTTCAGTTATTGGTGAAGGTAAAAACTTGTTTATTATCTTCTTCGGTTTTGCCTCTGTTGCGACAACGTTGCCCATCTTACATTCCCTGGCTCATAGTCTCCGTCATTGTTGATGCGATCAATAGTCAGTTCCGGATTGGGTTTGCGGCCTATGTCGTTCAAGAAATTCACGAAACTATGAAGCCAACGCTCGCAAATACTTATGCCACGACCGCCGTAATTTTCCCATTGATTATTTTTTGAGTTATAACACCGAGTTTTCATGTTCAGCCATGCACGGTATTCCGGCGTGGTCCTTTGATGAGCCGCGTGGCCATGGGTTAATGCATTCTCGCGGCCAAGACATCCGCAAGATTTTGTATTGCCCGTTGTCAAATTACTAGCGCTCACAATGACCACGTTTCCGCAGGAGCAACGGCATCGCCATGATGCACCACCTTTAGCTGATCCCGACTGACTTATGACCGTCAGTCTTCCGAATGTCTGGTTTGTGCGATCCCTCACTGCTGGCATGTTTCTTACCCTTTCATCAGCCTGATCACAATCTGTGTTGCAGTCCCAATCTCCAAACAGCTCGATGGCAAAGCACCTCGCCCAGGGTCCCGAATGTCGAGCTGGTCCGGTTCAGGGGAAAGCTCTTCCATGTTTTTCCATTAAGATTTTGCAGGTAACGGAACTTCGTTTCGATCGCATCGACGAGAGTGTTGAAAGCATATTCGCTCGGAGTGCCATCATCCTCATCGTCCTTGAAACCATAGTAGAGCTCGATCTCCCAGAACTCATTCTCTTGCACCCAAACGATCTCTCCCGCCTCGTCGGTCGATCCGAGACCGCTTGCCACCTCGGTATCGTCCACGCGGCTGAACCAACAAACATTTATCAATCCAGTTGTATCTTTGAACCGGCTGAGGAAGGTCCCCCAGTCTGCCGAATGCCGGCGATGCTTGTAGACCTTGCCGATTCCGGAGACGGCATTGAGTTGCGCCTTGATCTCGTCACGGACCGTGGCGTAGTTCACGCATTCACCCTGTCAAGGATTGCCGGCAATCTAGCTTCGAGCCAGGCAGCGATGTCGATCTCGTAATAAGGTTCTTCGTCTGTCGCCAGAACGAGAGTCGACTGAAGACCCAGCTCATCGAGAGATCGCTTGACGAAGAGCTTTGCCTCGGTTCCCTTCTGAGCGATCTTCACCTGGATCGCCCGGGCGACGGCCTGGATCGCACGCTGTCTTGCGTCGCCTCTCAACTTCTTTGTTCCCGCTCTCGCTGGCAATGCTTTGCCAGTCGAGAACTCGACTCCGACTGCAAGGACATGCGGCTGGATCTTCTGTTCGACCCACCGTGCGATCGGTGCGATCGGCGCCCAGTGAGGCTTCGTTCCCAGCTCCATGTAAGCTCCGTATCCGCCCTGACCAAACCACAGCGGCGAGCCCACACCGATGAAAGCCCTGGCCGGCCTGAACTCGGAGATCGGCTCGAAACTCGGCGCGAGTGCATCGGTGGCCACAGGTGCATTCTTTTGGATCAGTCCGGTAAGATGATTCACAAGCGCCAGGAGTTCCTGCTCGATCTCCTTCTTGACGTTGCTCCAGTAATCGTTAAAGAGCATCGAGCCTTGTGCCGTCGATCGCGGAGGTGAAGTTTCCACTATCTATTTTCCTGTATCCTGAAGAGCGTTTCGCAGTTCTCACAATAAATCTGCAAGATGATCTCGTTCGGAACCGGAGAGTATGGGAATATCATTGTCTGATAATAAACTTGTTGATCTGGCGCCTCGCCATAAGTCTTGCGTGTCGCGACAAGCTTCTGTCCCCCGCAGTGTGGACACAAATTAGTAACCATCACTTCCTCCGATGAAACATATAGGATCCACCTTCCATATCGGTTGGCCGCATGGGTTTCGATGCCATTGCAGCTGCCACGCTGGCCTCCGGTTCTTCCGTTCCGAAGACAGCAAGGTTGTACTGCTTCAGATATTGACGCGCGAGACTCTGATAGCGCGAGGACTTGTCATGATAGTTGACCACATCAGCTGAGATTGTCGCATCACTCGACTGGGCGTACGCTGCAGCCAGGCGCTGGCAGGCGTAAGCGGCAGCCAGGACGGTGATGTTCGAGAAATTCTCATCCGTGTCTGGGAAGTTCTGAACACCAGCTCGAGGCAGGTCCATCTCGAGCGATATTTCGACGATGAAGTAGACGCTTGCTGAAGGCTGAGAATCCACAAAACGCAGCTTGAGATTCGATCCATCCTGGGCGGTCCCATCGTCGTAGATCTCGTACAGCGAGGTATTCAGGATGTCTCTCGGCTTGCTGCCGATCGGATATTCGATCTCTTTGATGCTCGAGTACCCATGCTTCCACAGGCTGCCGAAGATCGTGGAAAGTAGATATTCCGAGGTCCCGTTCCCCTGGACTTTCTTCCGGACCACGAACGGCCGGTGGCCGGAATAGTCCCGGATCGCCTTTGCGAGGATTTTGTCCAGATCTCCGCCGGATGTCGTCGTGAGTTTCGGGGGATCGTCTTTGATCAGGGACTGGAGTTCCTCGATGTAATCCAGGTAGGAATGCGCTTCAGAGAAATCCAGGAGGATGAGCTCCACAATTGTCCCATCGCCGGTGGGTAGTAATCCGATTGCAAGAAGTGTCACAGATGACGCTGAGACGAACGTTGCAACTCGTCCCCAGAAGATGTTCGCGCCGATCCGGAAAAAGACCTGTCGCTGTTCATCAGCATCTGTCTGCTCGAAGACCGGCGTCATCGTTGCCCCGGCGATCGTACGTGACGATGCGAAGTAGCTGGCAGTGCCGGCGCTCAAGTACTTGGACGACATGAGTTTCCTCGATTAGCGTTGGATCCCGCCCTTCCCCTGGGGACGGGATTTCGACTGTTCAAGTCTCGTCAGCAACGCGAGATTAAATACGCAGATACCACAAAACCACAAGGACCTGCTTGAACCTTACGCCCGTCCCACAAGTCCAGATTCCGCGGACAGTTTCACCGGCATTCAACGTTGACAGCGAAGGCGGTGTATTGTAGCTCCATGCATCTGCCGCCGTGGATGTGAAGTTGACTGTCGCTATAGCCGTGCCTGAGGTCGATTTCTTCAAGACGAATCTTCGGACGACGGCTGCAGATCCCGTATCGATCGTGCACATGTATACTTCGATTTTCGCAAGCCGAAGCTTGAACGGCGCGTGAAACGACACGAAGATTGAATCCGCGGCAAAGCCCGAATTGATGCTCACCGAATCCCGGTAGAATGCAACCGGGTAGACCGGTGTGTTAAGGTTGTACGCAATCGTCTGTGCCTCTGCAACTGGGACGAACAACGTCAGAAGCACTGCAGCTACAAGAAGAAACTTGATTGCTTTCATGTCATTGCTCCGGATTGATGTGAAAGAAAAATGGGAGCGGTCCCCAGAAGGGGACCGCTCTTGAATCTCGGTTTAACCTGCAACGATCGATCCGTCGAACGCCCGGAAGTCGGTGACGTTGCCGCCGTACTCGTGCCGGATCTTGAACGTGTTGACATCGTTCGTGAAGAACGATCCGACGTTCGGCAGATCGGAAACGAAGATCTCGGGCGTCTCCTGGCCGTTGATGAAGCCGATCTCGATGCCCACAAGATCCTCCCGCCGGCCTGTCAGAACCCAATCGGTCGCATCAGTCCAGTAGTCGACAATGATCGGCGTGACACCGATCTGCTGCAGAAATTCTGGCACCGTGTTGCTCTTGTTGAATGCCGGCGTCAGTAATCCATAGGCGATCACTTCCAGATCGGATGGTGCAAGCAAATATCTGGTCCGGATACCTAGCGGCTTGTTGTTATCTTTCATCGTCTGCTTCTTCATTCGCAGACGAGCGGCAGCAAAGGCAACACCATCAGTTCCAAGTGCAGCCGAGCCGATGTTCGCGTGATCGTTGTGATAAAGCGCCTTGCCGTCGTAGATCAGCGGATTGACAAACGGCCGCAGGAAGTCGTAGACGAACTCGTGCAGTGTCTGACCTGCAGCCCGGGCCATTCTGATCGGGATCTTCTGGATGGAGCCGACGTCGTCGTTGAGGATCATCTCCCGCGTGATGTCTTCCGTTCCGCCACGCTTCGCCGGCGAGTAGGTGGCTTTCTCGTCGGTCGGAGAAACGAGCGCAGGATAGGGATCCCGCTCACCTACGATGGCCAGGTTCGGATATCCGCCGTATCGGACTCGCTGTTGCTCCTTAAAATCACTCAGCGGAATGATGTCGCAGAACGCTCTCCAGGTGTCGAGACCAAGTTGAGCGTAATCCCGGACTAATCTGCGATTCAGGGTATTCGCCAGGATGTTCGCCCAGTCTGTCGTCGAGAGCGATGCGGTGAAGCGAGAATTCTTCGGTGCCTGTCCGGTTACCCTGGTATCGCCTGTGAACTGGATGTAGGCCTCCTTGATGGAACGGAATGGGTCCACTCCCCCGAGCAGCTGCTTGTACTCCTCCGTCCCAGCCTTGACGGGCTTGAGAGCCTGCGATGAGCAGAGGAAGAATCCATCGAGAGCTGCCTGGAATTTGTCCTGCTCATCCTGTCCCGGCTGGATGTCCATGCCACGGTTGTTCACGCCCGGCTGCGTGAAGGGTGCGAACATATCCCGGATGGACTTGATGTCATCATCCAGTTCCGTTGAGGTGAAGAGCTTATCCTTCCACCGCTTCTGAATGCTCGTCTGCAGATGTTGAGGAAGCTTGCTCTCGGCGAGCTTGGTGGCCAATATGCCGGCGCAGGCCTGGAGCCGCAGCTCCTTCATTTCCTTCTGGATCGGATCAAGAGCAGCTTGGAGAGTTTTGTCGTCCTGCTTGTTCTTGTCCTTATCCTTGTTCGCAGCCTCCTTGGCCGCCTCCAGAACCTTCTGCTCCTTGTCGATGGTCGCCCTGAATTCCGTGAGCTTCTCATCGATCACCTTCTCGTCGAGCTGAGCTCCGTCTGGCAGATGCAGCCGCGACTGTGGCTTGTCGGCCGCGAGCAGGTGAGTGAAGAGTTCGTTCTCATCGATCTTCACGACGTCGATGTTCTTGCTCGCGAGGAACGTCGGATACACGAGCAGAAAGAGTGTGAGAAGTTTGTGCTTCAACATGGTGGAATCCCCCGATTGTGATTGTTGTTTCGATGCTACTAACTTGTTGAACTTTCCCCCGGCTGCCGCTTCGCTGACGATGTCCAGATCGGCCCGGACCATCTTCTTCATCACCAACATCTCCTGGCCGAGTTCCGGTACGTTCTTCTTCTCCGTCGCAATGATCGAGTCCACGCTCAACTGATAGACGTGTAACTTGTTCTTGCTTTCGAGGAAAAGAAGGTTGTCGCGCAGCCATTGTTCTGAGGGAAGAATGTGCAGCGTCGCTTTCAGCTCGTCGCCATCGACGTAAGGATTCTCGAGCACGCCGACGACCTCACGGATGACTTTCTTATTCGGGTCCGACTTATGCCCATTCCGATCGCCTTCCAAGACCGCATAGACCTTGGCGCCGTTGAATATTGACTTCGATGCCTCGAGTGCTTCGACCGTGATCCAGATCGGCGGATCCGTTTGCGTCTTCCCAGTTTTGATGATTGTGACGTCCCACGAGGTCCCCTTGGGCTGGCTTTCTCGATTTGACTGCGCTCGGAAATTCGACGCCATCATCAGCTTCAGATCGGCAGCTTTTACCGGCGTGTACTGAATCTCGACCTTGGTCCATTTGTCGCGCGGATCGAACTCGATCTTCGAGTCCGTTGTCCGATAACCGATCTTGAACATACCCTCGGAACCGCCATCCGCGATTACATAATCGTCGAAGACTTCGCGCACATAGATCGTGTTCGACAGGGATGCTGGCTGTTTTTGGAATTGATCGTAAAAGGCATTGCGGACATTCGAGCTTTGCTCATCCAGCGATTCCTCCAAACTGGCGTACATCGCCTGGATCTGCTTATTGGCTTCCTCAGCTTTATCGTGCGAGCCAAGTGCATCGCCGACGCGATTACCCTGAGCGTCGTACTTGTAGACGCAGTACCTATTGTCGATATGGAAGACTTTCCACGGCATGATCAGCCGATCTTCTCGAAGGCGTCTGTCTGGCCGTACTCAGTGGAAATCTTCACGAAAACCGTTTTGCGTTCCTCACCGAAGTAAGCAGGCATGGCAATCAATTGTTCGCCAAGCTGTTCAGGTCCTCGTATCACTTCGAGATGTGCTACACTGAGATTGCATTGTTCAGTCTTCGGATTCACTGAAAGGACAACGCCGATGATCTCATGTTTCACGTAGTAGCCTGTGCCTTTGACAATGTCTCCAAGTTCTACAGGTGTTCCATCTTTGTAGTGTGGCATAGCTTCTTCCTTTCGTGTGTTTACTCGACGACCACTTTCCTGATGCCGAAAGCCCCGGCATGCAGGACAATAACGCCCTTTGCCGAGGAGACGATCTCGCAATCGTTCACCTTCAATGCAGCGATAGCTTCGGCAGCTTTGGGATCCGGCACGAACTCCTTCTTCTGGTTCTTCACCCGGGGCGCGACCTCCAGGAGCTGACGCTTCAGCGCGGCGAAGATCTCCTGTGTGATCTTGCTGACCGGCGCCTTCTTGGCTATCTCTAAGTCCTCTTCCTTTTGCAGCTCTGTGATGAGCATCGATGTCGTCTCGAGCTCCTTCAGCACTTCATTGACCTGATCCGGTGTCGTACCGGAAGTGGACTGAAGCTTCTCCAATTTGTTGCGGAGAGCTTTGTACTTTTCGACGAGCTCGTCGAGTTTGAACTTTCCCATAACCAAATCCTCCAGTTGTGTGTACAAGAAAAAAGGGCAAGCGAAAGCGGAACACGACTCGCGTGTTCCCATTTCACTTGCCCTCAGGACCGTCCATTGCTGGATCGGTCAAGGAGCACCGGTCATCCCGGGCGTGACAAAAGTTGATACAAAGATACGCTCTACAGAATCATGCACAAGTGAGAAATTTAACCGGCCGCGCTTACTGGCTCAAATCTCATCAGGACGGGAATCACCTTGCACTTGCATTCCACGATCTCGCCCGCCGGCAGGATGGGATCATATGGCCCGTCGACGTAGTATATTTGGCCATCAGCCCCCAAAAGCTCGAACTTCTCCTTGACATCGATCGTGACCAGGTGGAGCATCAGATGCCCGGGCCGGGGAATCCCGACATGCGAGTGAATCCAGCGTTTCTTCAGGTCCTGCACTTGGATGGAAACCTGTTTCAACCGGTCGGCCGTCGCCATCTGGTTGATCCTGTTCACCTCGGTCTTGAGGATAACCTCCGCCCGCCTGGCGATCGTGCCGAACACGGAAGCCGAATCCAGCTTCCGGCCGATCGCTTCAATTACCTGCTGCTGTGGCTTCTGACCAAGGACAGCCAGATCGATCTCCTGGGCAATCTTGCTCCTGGCGTAGTCTGCCAATCCCTTGATATGCTCCGCTCCGTACTGATTCAGCCGCTGCAGTTTCTGTTCCGACAAATACGGCATCGCGGTTCTGATATTCCCAGCCTCGAGCGCCTTGTCGACGAGCTGGATTCCCTTGATGAAAAGCCGGCGCTGATTGTCCGACAAGACCGGCTCGAGCTTCTGCCGGAACTGCTCATTGATCTGATCGATGCGCTGCTTGATCATGTCGTCCGTGATAGGGTTCACCTCTCCCGCTTCCACGAGGACCAGGACAACCCGCCGACGCCATTCGTCGATCACTTTGAGAAAATCGCCGCTTGAAGAATCGGCGAGGCCCTCCGCTTTCTTGATGTAAGTCTGAATGACTCTCGTGATATCTCTGCGAGACATCAGGCCGCCTGGCCTTTCTGCTTTTGTTGATTCAAGAATTCGTTGAGCGGTGGAGCACCTTCGAGTGCATCCTCATCTTGCTGCGTTTTGTTCTTGGCCTTGATGTCCTCGACCTTCTCGTTCGCATCGACTTCCACTCCCAGCATGCCGACGATACCGTCGATGATCTTCTTCGCAGTTTCGTCTGATATCCATCCAGCCTGAGTCCCGATCTTCAGCGCCGTGACGATCTGCACGAAAGCATTCCCGATGACGGCCGAGTCCTGGCGCTCGACGTCGAACATCGAAACCTCCACGTCAAAATACTCGTCCTTCTCGAGTGTGATCTGCTTCTTATCGACGGCACATTGAAGGACGTACTCGGCGATTGTCCTCAGCATGATCTTCACCGTCTGCTGTTTCCGCTTGATCATGCGAACGGTCGGTTTGCTCATGACCTGTGCTGTTGCCAGGTTGACGTCAGACCCTTCTCCGAACCAATGATCGGGAAATCCTTTCGTTCCAACGATGAAATTCCTGATGAGTCTCGTTGCTTCGCTCGCGTCCACGGCTTTGAGATCTGGAGATTTCACGCTCCATTCCGCTTTTTCGTTATGGATTTTGACCTCTCCGCTCTGCGGCCGCGGGACCTCCATCTTGTCGATGTTCTCCTTCTTCTCGCCCTCCAACTTCAGATCGTAGAAAAACGTGTTGCGCGCATCGAACCCATCGAGCACGCCGAAGAGAAACTGTTCGAACGCGTCGATCCAGTCCAGATGCTGCGTGAGTTCGCCATGGCCCCGGGTCTGCGTCGTGACATAGTTGATCCGAAAGAAGAACCCCTCGCCGGCAAGCTTCCCGAACGTTGGCGATTCGGGTTGATCGTCATACCGGATGACCTTCAGTGGGATTTCCTTCGTATCCTCCGGAGGAATGAGGATCAGCATATCGATCTCTCTTGCATTCTTCGGCACCGATTTCACTTCCCTGATGAATGCCGGATCGATGTAGCCTAGACGGACTTTCCCCGTCATGTCATTCACAAACGTCGGAAGGACGAGCTCCCCATTGATGAGATAGTCCGAGATGATCGTCGACAGATCCTCGTCGAGCCGATTGATCGGATCCTCGTAGAAGTCGTCCCAGACTTGCTGGCCGTCCGCCTTTGTGGTGTCCACATCGCCGGCGTCCTCTCGTTTCATAATCTTCACCTTGACAGCAAGGTCCTCGCCCACAATGAAATCGACCAGGATGTCAATGATCCGCTTCGCCAGCGGGTATCGTTGCCACTGATAGAACGACATCTTCTGGATCTTCTGAAACTGCAGCGGCGAGAGATCCCGAACATTCTTCTGAGAGAACCTCCGGTACTTTGCTTCATCGGCCTGATCCGTCCCCTCGAGGGCAACGGCCGCTTGCAGATAATGCGCTGAGATCTTACCGCCGGTGAGTACATCAAGTGCGCCGACCAGGCGGATTGAGAACGGCTGACTGTTCTTCATTATGGTTCTCCCCTAAAATGATCGTTGACGTCGTTGGCGGAACTTGGGATCATACTGATGAGGTTTCTTGGACTTCTTTTTGTGGTCTTTGCCATCTTTCATCCTGATGCCGGCTGCTGCCGCAGGCGGACCGGGCCGGTACAAGCGATTGATCATTTGCACGAACGCATCGTTGACATCGGAATAGACGCCACTCGGAAAGTGCAACAATCCTTGTCGGGGATCGTCGAGCAGCTTTTCAAAAATGGATTCGTGAACAAAGATGTGACCGCTTTCCGCTGCTGGGCTCGCCAATCGGGCCCGGGCGATCTTATCGGATCCGCCCTGGATCTCAATTTCCTCCGCCGCAATTTCCTGTTTCTTCAGTGATTGGACGGCAGACTTGCCGCTGGCCTTCGCTTCCACAAAATGGGGACCTTCACACTCCTCCATCCAACGGATGAGATCCGGGAACTGCAGCCAGCGGAAATCGACATCCAAGACATACACGTTGTTGAATTTGTCCTTACCAGCTTTGATATATGCCGAGGCGCTGTTCCGCTCGTTCTCGGTATACGCAGGATCCCAGTCATAGCCGACGTCTTCGACCTCAAGGTTCCTGATCGACTTGAATTTCTTGAACCATTGGCGTTTCCACACATCGCCCTCCAAAGCGGTTGGCCGCTGCTGGTAGAGTGCACTCCAGAATTGTGAACCAACTTGTCCCTTGATCGTCGCCAGAAGCTTCTCGTCGTACCGCTCCGGACAAAGCGCCTGTCCAAGCTTCCGCCAATCCGGCTCGATCGTGCACGTCTCCGGAATCTTCGGCTTCACCGATTCCTTCAACGCTTCGAGGATGACGATATGCCAATGTTGTGGCTCATCGCGTTCCTGTTGCAGCAACCACCCGCACAAGTCGTCTTCGTGCCATCGGGTCTGTATGATGACAATCGCTGCGTTCGGCTCCGCCCGGGTATAGAATGTCGACCGCCACCATTGCTTCTCATTCTCCCTGATGGTGAGCGAGTAGGCCTCTTCCACATTCTTGATCGGATCGTCGATGATCCCGAGATCGAATCCCCGGCCAGTGATAGGTCCTCCGACGCCGGCTGCCCAGAGGACTCCTCCCCGGGGATTGTGCCACTCCCGGGTGGCAGCTACGTCCGCCCGAATGCTCCGTTCGGACCGCAGGTAATAGTCGCGAGCATCCCGGCTGAGTCCCCAGGCGATATCGGCACCATAGGAGCAAATCCCGATCTTCCTCTCGGGATATCGATACATGTAATAGGCCGGAAACAGTCGACTGGCTTCTTCACTTTTTCCATGTCGTGGTGGTTCAAAGATCATTACTCGCTTCAGTTCGCCGGCTGCAACGCGCTCGAGAACGTTCCCCAGAACGACAGACACCCGGTACCAGATGAAATGCGGGTTGACTTTGTCGACAAAGGACCGGAAACCATGCGTCTCTCGGTTTTTGAGTTCCAGTGATGCCCGGGCACGGATTCTGAGCAGATCAGTTGAACTTAAAACCGGGGATGACTTTGGTAGGTTCTTCCCCATTCACGATCCGCTGCATTTGTTCTCTTGTGAGAGAATCCCAGTTGATCTTGGACAATAGATCTTCCTCAAAAATATGCATCCGCTTGGGAGCATCCAGCCCGAGCAGCTCGCAGCGCCGGTTGATACACCACTGAATACCTTCGAGGAAACGATGATCACCAATTAGCTCCCACTTTTCAACACGCGTAACCTCTTTCAATTGCACGCCTTCGGTCTTTTCCTTCTCACTGTGTTTCTTCTCCGTCTTCGACCGCTCCCAGGCCCTCCAGTACTCTCTCTCAAGATTGTCGATCTTTGCCAGCTCCTGCGCGCGTGCCTCATCGAATTTGACGATGGTACTTCTCTGCCAATCTCGCTGAATCATCTTGAGATCGCGGGAAATCGTCTGTTGGGTCAGGGTGTACCCACGCGCTTGATCTGTGGAAAGAATCTGTGCAATCTCGAACTGTAGCTTCCCCTGCAGGTAGAGAGTTGCAATCTCAACTCGATCCTTGTGAATCTGAAAAGGCTTTCGTTTCGGTGCGGCCATACAAATTCCTAGATACAAGCCTCATGACACAAACTGCGCTGGCGAATCAAACACTAATTTGTTATGCTTGCGGACGTTACAGGTCAAGCAAAGAGGCTGAATATTCTCTATGTTGTCATTACCGCCGGCAGTCAAAGGAATTATATGATCTCTCGTAGGCTTGATTTTCTCATTCCACTTACGATGGCAGGAGGGACAAGCGATGTATCGCTTCAATAACTCGCGCCATTGCTCATCTGTGTGATGCAGAGTGCACTTCCTAAGTAATTCCCTGCGCTCCCGTGCATGCATCTTGAAAATTTCCAGATTTCGCCGCTGATAGTCGCGAGATCTCTTTCGACATTCTTCTCGATGTCTTTCCCCGTAGCGCCGCGATGCCTCACGAAATGATTCTCTACTTTTCTCACGCCTTGCGGCTTCTTTTTTCAAAGCGTTCTCAATATTCAACACTCTTCGCTCTCTGGCCTGACGATTACGTTCGTCGCGGTGTTCCTCATGCCAGCGTTGAATCGACTTTCTATAGGCAATCTGCTGTTCTGAGTTTTTCTCTCTCGTTGCTTTGCCGCGCAGATAGTCGCAGTGGCTGCAAATTTTCTTCAAATAGACCTTGCCTCTGTACCTACTGTGGATATCAAAGGCGCTCTCAGGTTTGTCTTGATTACATTTCCTACAGATCATGAGTTTTGTTCGATGGTTTGTTTTGCTGGATTGGACTTATCACGGCAGTTCAAAAAAAACCCGCTACCGCCGTCGACGGCAACGGCAACGGGTTTGAAAGGAGGAGATGAATACAATGCCGGGGGTCAGCCGGCACACCGACAAGATACGTTTTCCCGAAGGGAGGCGAAAGTTAGAAATTTAACCGGTCGACTCATTCTCACGTCGGAATCTGGCAACCTGCGCATCAACAGAATGAAGCACATGCTCGGTATATGCGAACCCACATTTCTCGCAGTCACCAGTATCCGGCGATGCCTTGTCAAATCGGTCTCCTGGCGCGTTCATTTCACCGCGTTGAAAATGCCACTTGTCAACTTCCCCGCAATTTGGACATGCTCTCACTGTTTGTCTCCTTTGCTGTTTTTCTGCACGGCCGGTACCGTGACTCATATGGCCGGGATTTTAGAACGACGATCTGTCGAATGCGCTCGACGCTGCATTCAAACTCCTCTGCCAGCAGTTCTTTTGCTCCTTCTGCACCGTGCTTTTTCTTCAGCGCCGGATACCTTCTCCGGATCTGCTCTATTTCTTGCAGGAGAGCCGGTTTCATCTGATTTCTCGCATTTCTGGAACTACGTACGGAATCCCGATGAGATCGAACAGTTCTTTTTCTTCGCGAATGAAGGTCTTGGTGGCGTCCGGCTTGAAGAGAATGCCATTCCTGCTCTCGAATCCCTTCTTCTTCCAGCCAATTGCCAGCACCTCGTGGGAAAACTTCGCGTTGCCGGTCCGGATGGCGAAGATGAGTCCCCAGTTGTCCCGGTTGGCGATGAACAAGTCGAGCTTGATCCCTTCCGGAAGCAGGCGCCGTGTGTACTTCCCGGTCGGCTCTCCCTTCAGCTTGTACCACTTGTTGACCGTCTCGACGAAGCTATACATCTCCTTGCCTCGAGGAATGCACACGATCTCTATGTCTCCCACTATTGGCCTTCGCCTCCGGATCGATCCGGCGATTTCGATTCTCTCACAGAAGGGCCTGAGAATGGCAACACAATTTTCGGCGATAGTTCCTGCCCGTTCAAGTTCCATGGTTCTCTCTCATTCTTCGACTAGATGCCTATGTTCCCGGCAGTAATCGAGATCCTTCCCTGGCATATGTTTAGCACACCGTCGACACATGGGCCGATCACAAGTCGTTTTAGGCTGTTCCCCCGGCCCATCGCATAGAACATCATGCTGAGCCCCACAATAACAGCACGCCCTTCGCCTCTTTCCTCTTGAGCAGATGATCATTTGTCCGCCAGGGACAGGAACTACCCTACAAGGCATTGCTCACCACCCTTTCGATTGTCTTAATGCCCTGTAGTCATTGAAATCCTTCACGATGAAGTACTTGCCGCCGGACTGCTTCACCTTGGCTTCGTGCTTCTGTTGATCCGGACTCTGTTTGTCGTCCCCGGTCTTGGCTTCGATCTCCAGATAGTAGCCACCCTTCAGGCAGCAGATGACGTCCGCCGTTCCGATTGCCGATCGATCGGCGTTACGACGAAAGCATTTCTTCGTAGGGTCGTACACGCCCAGCGTATTGTTATTCCATGCCAGGTGTCCCCGGGAGTTGAGATCGCTGATGATGAGCCGTTTGAGAAGGTTGGTGACGGTCATTGTGACTCATAGATTTCGTCAATGCGCCGTCGCAATTCCAGGCGACGCAGAGCCGTGTACATCATTGCACGTTCAGAAGCTTTGTTGACCTCAAATGTCCACTTGTCTGATTCGGGCCATGCCTTGCGCAGAGGATTTATCCTGGCGATGGCTTTCCCTTCCTTGTTGACTTCTATCAGGCCCCATTTGGGTGGCAACTTTTCGACAAAGATCACACTTTTCGGCGCGCAGTATAGCCGATACTTGCCCATGCCCCATCCTTCCTGACCACATCGTGCCTGTTTCTTTTGATCGGCCCAGAAGTCTGCTTCGCTGACTTTGCACTCTATGAGAACACTATGGTTGCCACTTCCGAAGCCGATGACATCTGGGATTTCAGTTGCCATTGAGTGAAGCTCGCGAAAAGCGAAACCGCAGGACCCGTTTGTCATGACCCAACGGTACGCGATATCCACGAGTTGCTTGTGACCAAGCATTGAAGAATTTCTCCGTGTTCTTGTTTTGCTCACCAGAGATTCTCTGTGTACCTGAATCCTCGGAATCCTCTCATCTCGATCTTGAACGGCGCTCGAACGACCGGAGCGCCAACAAGTACCCAGGCCTTGCCTGAAATCACTCTTGTGCGCGAGAAGCGATACGTCGCCGGTCCCCGGAACTCGACGATGTTCGCTCTGAACCGGATTCGTCCATCGACGAGAAGGTAGAAGTGGAGCACCTCGTACTTTGGGATCGAGGGCATGGTGAAAAGAAACCAGCAGCAATCTCCGCCGTTCGGCAGATAGTAGAAATCCTCGATGAACCTTCTAGCTCCATATTCCTCAAAGATGAACTTGTGCGGCATGGTCTTGATGATGCCAGTGTATTGACCTTGTTTCATTCTCAAACTTGCAATCCTTCAATCGTTCGCTACCGCTCCTCCGCCTCCTTCGGAAGATCCGCCAGCTTCGGAAGCAACGCCTTCACTTTCTCCGGGGGAGGAGGAGGAGCGATACTCCAGGAAGCGTGATCTTTATTTCGGATGCCTCAACGTTCCCGTTGGTTTGTCGTGATGTGCGTTCACTGAATCGAAGCCGGCACCCTTCCACATTGCCTCATAGATGCCGTCAATGTAACTGAGCTGCCCGGGCGTGAGCGTTTCCCCGCTCTTGAGCAATGCGTCGAAATCTCGAGCTGCTTTCACCTTCTCGGCACCGTGCCGGACCTTCAGGACCCGATCCTCGTTCGCCAGGATCATATCCAGCTGTACCCGGGCTGTGTTCAGAGCCTGCGTTTCGCTTCTCTCGAAGCGATCGACAAAACGATCAAGCCCCATGACCTTCCCCTGCCGGGATCCGACCTGCTGTTTTCTTGGAACTCCTGGGCGCTCCTTGTCCTGCTTTGTTCTTATCGGTCAGAGGAAGATCGAGTTGCATCTGCGAAATCTTCACCTGCTCGAATTCCCTGAACTTGTCATAGATGCGAGCCACGGTCCGCCACTTCACGTTCGGGATGAGCATCGTGAGCTTGATGTCAAACTTTCGAATGTCCCCTGGCGTGCGAAGACCGATTTTTTTCATCACGACCTTCTCCGGCGGCAGCTCGCCGAGTTGCAGCGCGAGATCCCGGCGCTTGGCAAACTTCAATCCGACTTCTCCGTCGATCGGCAGGTTGCCGGAACAGAGCTCCTTCAGACCCTGCCGGCCGGCATCCGTGATTTCGATATCATTGAGGAACGTCTCATCGTCTGTCGAGACAATCCCGGTGAGTTTGATCCCCTTTTCGACCTTGCCCTTGAAGTCCTTCGCATACGGCGCAGCTGAGTTGATCAGAATCTGAAAGCTCTTCTCGTACATTGGCAGTCCTCCTATTGAGGTTGAACGGTCTTCTTGATGCCAGGCAGCCTCGTCTTCCATTCATCGCACGATTCATCGGCCGCATGCTGAAATCTGCATTTGTCACACATCGGGAAACACTTTGGACACAGCTCGTCGTCCCCAACGAGAGTCTCCGGATGAGCCACGCAGGGATGCTTCAGGACGCGGGGAATAACCTCTCCAATGGCGGTAGACTTCGCCGTCCTGGGCGCTGCTCGCTCAACTGGGCTCTCCGATCCTTTCGGTCTCAGGATACCCTGCACGTAGGCCAAACGCCGAACATTCTGCCTCGCAGCCTGGATGATCGCTTCTCCCAGCTTGTCCTTCCCATATTGATTCCCAAGCTGTACCATTTGCACCAGAATCGGATACGACAGATTCCCTTCCTTCGCTCCCCACCAGATCCGGACAAACGTCTCAAGATCCATTCTGTCGTTCAGCAAATCCAATGGAGTCGGCGGTTCAGTTCTCTCTGGTTGGTTAGGTTGGTTAGGTTGGTTGGTTAGGTTGGTTGGTATAGGGTGCAAGTCACCGTTCCTTTCACCCCCCCCCTCGCCGTTGCCTTCACCTAGGTTCCCCCCCTTGTAAAGAGCCCTGACTCGTTGCCATTTGCCCGGGTTCTTCTTGAATTTGATCTGCAGGAAGATTCCGAAGTAATCCCACCAATCATGCACCCTGAAACAGGGCTCCCGATCGATGAATCCTGAAAAGTCCTGCCCGCCACAGGTGACCATTGCGTCAACAAATTTTCCGGCGTCGTCGATGGCAACACCCACCGATTTCGCCAGAGTGGCATCGTTGAACCGGCGAAGATCCCCGTCCGGTGCGTAGTCGACACACCACCACCAGAACCGGTGAAGCTTCCCGAGCGTCGTGTCGACATCCCAGTTCATCATCGACGCGAGATTCAGTGTCTTGGGATGTCGTTCAAGCCCTTGATGTGATTCGATCCAGGCCATTATGCTGCTTTGTCTGATGGAAGTGTGATAAGACGATCAGTGTACTCGAGCAACCCATCGAACTCGGTCTGCACATCGAAGATGCTCAGCTGTTCCTGGTGAAGAAGATTCCGGCGGAGGATGCTCATCGTGTGAAGCGTCGTCAACGCCTGATTGCAGTTTTTCTGGAAGGTCTCTGTGAACTCCTGCCAGTTCCGTGCGAAGTAGTACCCGCCGGCAGGACCCTTGGCGATCGGCATGCCTTGCGATCTCGCGTACTCTACCCAGCCGCGCACAACCCGCTCGGAGATTCCAAGAACTCGCATCAAGGTCGCGGTGCTCACCGCATGCTCGCGATCCGCCTTCCGGATGAGCTCCAGCATCCGCGTGTACTTCCTCAGAAAGATTTCATCAACCACTTGCGACCGCTTCATCGCGTTCTATTTGTCCTTGACCAGCTTGACCATTTCGATCTGCGTCCGCTTCAGGTCAATCAAGGTCCGGGCACTTTCATTGACCGATTTGGCTTGATTGATATACGCAGCATTCTCCTGCACCTTTCTGATGTTGTCCATCAGAATGTTCCCCAGGTCTTTGAGTTGGGCCGTCTCGAGTTGCAGCCCGCGATAGAGAACAACCCCGGTCGATTTCTCTTTGGCCGTCATCACCGGGAGGAAGTCTTTCTGAAGTTCGGCCCACGTAAGGCGAATGATGCGCTTGTCGGTGACGAGCCGGTAGAGATCAGTCTCCACTTTCGCGATCTCCTTCACGACGTACTCCGTGCCCATATACAAGAACGTCTTGCCGATCATCTTTTTAAGCAACAGGATCTTCTTCCTTTTCAATGAGATGTCTGAGGGCAAGCTCCTTGCGCTTTGCTTCCAGCAATTCTGGATGCTTCAGAAGCTCGGCGTAGAGATCTCGATCGTATCCTCCTCTGCCGAAGCCGTGAACGGCCGCGAGACATTTCGCGATGTATCCATCCTTGTTCCTTGTCTCTGCCGCGTGCTGCACTCGGCTGATGCACCGCAAATTATCGAGCCGACAATTCATCGAATCCCCGTTGGCGAAGACCACAATGTGCCCGGGAGGAACGGATCCGTAGAAATGCTCCCAGATGAAGACATGAAGCATCTTCCATTTCATCTTTCCCAGACGGATCCATTTGTATCTCTTGTGATCGTGTCGGCCGTTCCAATCCGTGTGAATCGTGATGGCGCCGTCATAGAGAGTGTTTGCCGGTGTCTGGCCTTTCTTGAACTGCGTTCTCTCCGAACCAGGGAACTTCAATCCCTTCATTCCCTTGTTCCAGGTTTGATGGCCTTTCTTGAACTCCGTCGCCGGATTGCTGCGCATTCCCTTTTGAAATCCTCCACGGATCGTCAGCGGATGCAGCTTCATTTTCCTCGCTTGGCCGTAGATGCTGGTCAGACTTCGTGTCAGCCACTCACCGATTGCCTCAGCCGAGAACTCCGGATAGAGTCTTCGCAGCTTTTCGCACTCCTCTTTTGTCCATCGTCTCCGCGCCGGGATGTTGGCATCGATCAGAATAGTCTGTACGAGGAGCTGCTCCTTGCGCGTCTTCTGATCGAGCTTCCGCGCAATGGCTCTCGCCGAGTGAATCCCGCTGCGATAGAGTTTGAGGACCTTCTGCCGGGTGATCGTCACTTCTTCGCCTTCTTGACTTTCTTTGATGGCTTGCCTTTCCCGGACTTCTTCACTGCCGGCTTCTCGACCTTCGGCGGCTTCGGCTTCTTCGAGGCCAGCTCCTTGGCGACTTCCGCTCTGATCTTCTTCGCGTCGACGCCGTATCGAACACTCAGCGCGTCGATCCGGTTACTCTTTGCCGCTCCAGTTACCGGATCCTCGATGAGCTCCTGGTCGATCGGAAACCCAAGAGCTATTTGAGCTGCTTGCTGATCGGTCAACTTCGCCACCGCTTTCAGTTCGGCTTCGTCCTCGTAGCCTGGATCTGGCAGGGACTTGAGTCCCATCACTTTGGCCAGGCGCTCATCATTGCAGCGAGAGCGGTGCATGATTTCAAGAAGGACGATATTGAAGGTTTGCCGGTCAAGCGGCCATTTGATTCGAGGAATGAGCGCCTTATGAATCCTGAATCGCGCTTCTTGTTCGATGCGATCGGCGAAGATCTCCAGCCTCCGCACGTATCGCTTCTGCAATTCTTCCTTCGAAAGATGGTGAACGACAGGCTTCATGCCGGCTGCCGAGTTGCTGGCTTTCTGTCCCGCGATCCTGATCGGCACAATCTGTCCGCTGTTCCGTCCATCGATGTACATGCCCCGGGCCGTCGCATCCTTCTTGGCGACGACATTGTAACTCGCGGTGCCCAGTGCTTTCTTCTTCACGGATGATTGATAATCGTCCGTGATGCGCAGGAGCTCTTTGCCCTCGGCTTCCGCTTCGGCTTGCTTGACATCGAAGAACGCTTCGATCTTCGATTGGAAGCATGCCTCATCGAGACAGTTGTTCCCCTTCTTCGAGAGATCGCCGAACAGATCGGGATTGCTCCCGGTCCGCTTCTGACAGGTTATGCAGGGCCCGGCCTTCGGCACAAGGGTCGGGTCATTCTTCGGAAACGATGCCACATCGAGATTCAGAAGGACCTCTCCCTGGATCCAGTCATGCAGCTCTTCGACGGTACATGAATTGTAGTGGATCTCCTCAAGGGCTTCCTTCTGCCGATCGGTGGGAATGCGGGCAACCTCGATGGCGTGGCCAAGCGAGATCTTCTCATCTCGCAGTTCCTTCTTGGCCGGCTCGATCAATGAAGCAAGCTGCAGACGTTTCGCGACGTACGATCGCGGCTTGCTGACTTTTGCCGAGATCTGAGCGACATCGAATTTCTTGTCGATGAGCGACTTGTAAGCCTCGGCTTCGTCGAGCGGATGGATGTCAGCATGCTGCAGGAACGAGACGAGCTGTAGCTCCAAGACTGCCTCATCTGAGAGTTTTTCAATGATGCATTGAACGACGCGAGCACCGAGCTTCTGACACGCTTTCAATCGACGGTGACCGCTTACAACTTCGTACGTCTGAAGTTGAGGCGGGGGGGGAAGCGCAAGCGGCCGGACCAAAAGAGGTTCTATCAATCCCTGGAGCTTGATGCTTTCCGCCAATTCCTCGTCCTGCTTGGCATCGAACGTTTTGCGAGGATTCGTCTTGGACGGTACGAGCTGCCTGACTTCCAGCGAACACAGTTCTTGTGGTGTCATAAAATGAGTCTCCTTTGAGTTTAAGATTGATCAAGAGTTAGCAGTTCGATCGTCCGTGCTTATAAAGGTTCATCAAAATCAAGCGATGGTTGAACCGGCTGGAGTGGCTGATTAAAGGTCATTTGGCTCCAATAGAGATGCGCGCCGAACAAAATTCGCAATCGCTCCCGAAAAGTGAATTTCCAGCAGCTCGTTACAATTCCGTTCTTGCTTCGATGCGCTGGGAGTGGAATATATTCCGGTTGGTGCTCCGCGTAGACCACGTTTGCCAGCCGAAATTTGATTGGTGTCATATTTCCTCCTCCTAGAGAGCATCCGGAAACCACATTGTGCGCATTCCGGACGGTGCGTTCTTGGGTTTAGGCTTGCCTTTTGTGGTGGCCTGAATGATCTTGATCATTGTTTTCCTCGATACTACACGGTCGGGATCATCTAAAATGGCTAGAATCGTCGGGTGTGACAGCTTAACGCTCTTCGCAATAGCCCGGGCCGACTTTCCATTCGTAGACCGCCGTAGGAGCAGGCCGACCTTCCTCCGATAGAGATGTCGGACAGCCTCCAGATCATACGGTACAACCCGCGTGGTGAGCTTTTTTCCAGCATTTACCACTTTTCTTGTTTACCTACTGGCATAGATGGTGAATGAGCGCGGCGAGTAGATAACTCAGACCAATAGCAATAACAACAGCGCTTGCTCGGTTCCAATATCTCTGGCGGCCATCTGGATCATACCGGGATTCCTGGCTCTTTGACCGATGCTCGTGAGTCCGTACGGGATTTTTTGTCCGTCGTGACCGTCCCATCATCTTGTCAGTGGCCACCAGGTTCATCAGTAAACCAATTCAAGTTTGCCTTCCGCCGGCTGGAGGTGAACGCGCTGCTGGATCTGCTGCCAGATCTCCGGCGTCTGCGTGATGAGGAACGTGAAGTACCTGCGCCCCAGCTTAAATGACTCACGCAGCATGTCGACGAAATGCTGTTTGTTGTCCGGATCCAGAGCTCCGTCCGCTTCGTCAGCATAACTTGTGAGATACTCCTTCCCCGATTTCTCGCTCAAGTAGATCGCAATCGCTTCCTGGATGGCTCTCTCAATCCATACGCGCTGACCGCCGCTGAGATCCTCGATGCGCTTCTCCCCTTCCTCGCCGTACACCCGGATGTCGAACGTCTCCAGCTGCTTCTTGTTGTCCTTCGACATCTTCGTGGTCTCGAACGAGATCTGAAACCGGGTCCCGAACGTGGAGGTAAGCAACTCGTTGGCGATCCTCGAGACCGCAGGACCCGCAGCATCCAGCTCGAGAGCCGGGATCCCATCCTTCGAGCAGGCGCGTTGAAGCAGCCGCCAATTTTCCAGGTTTCGAAGCGAGCCCAAGAGAACCTGGTGCAGTTCCTCCGATTCCTTGATCATCTCATCGATGCGTTGAAGCATCGACTCACGGAAGGAGACATCCCCGGCTATCTTGGATTCACGTTCATTGAGATCCGCCAGCTCAGCCTCGAGCTGCTTGAGTGCCGACTTCTTCTCTTCATGCGCATCGAAGAAGGTCTGATCGAGGAGCGAAATCTCGACGGCTTTGCACTTCTCCCACTTCGCGGCGATCTTTGCATCCAGGTCCTCCAGCTGAACCTTCAGCCGATCTTCCAACGCCCGGGAGTGCTCCAGAGACGTCTTCAGTCCCTCCTGCTTCTCAACGATCACGTTGACAGCAATCTTCAGCTCCTCCTCGAGCTTCTCCCAGCCTTTCGATTCCACTGCGGCGATCTCGGCTTTCAGGACCTGATGCGCTTCCTTATCATAGCTCACGGCGCGTTTCTTCGCTGTGAACTTCTCGGCAAAGCCGTTCGTCGGTGCGATGAGTGCACGCTTCTGCTCCTGCAAGGAATTGAATCTCGCCTGCAGATCCGCAAGGCCATTCTTCCAGCGATACTCGTCGGACTTCACTTCAACGATCTTCGCTTCGATTTCACTGACCGTCTCGCGCGCTGTCATGGCGGATGAGAGCAGCTTGCATTGTTCCGGAAGACCGAAGACCTGCTGGCAGGGCACTTCATCGATGAGGCTGGCGGACCTGCGGGCTTCAATCAGCCGACGTTCGAAATCAGAGGCTTCGTGATCAAGGTCACGAATGAAATTCCTCTTTTCGGTCTCCAATTCCTCAAGGTGCTTCTCGACAAGAGATGCTGCAGCTTCATACTGATGGAGAGTGCGCTGGAACTCGAGCTCGTGGGCTTGCTCGCTCTGTTCGATCGTGAGCAATTCCTCTCTACGAACCGCGTGTTCTTTCTCCTCAGATCGCATAGAACGTATTTGCTCGCTTGCCGTTTCAATCTCAAGCTGATGATCGACGATCTTCTGCTTTCGCTCGATCTGTACCCGGACCTCCTGCTGCTGCATCTCCAGTTGTTGTGCACCTTTCTCGTGATCCTTCTGCGCCTTCCATTTCTCCGCCCCGAGGACGCTGATCTCGTTCCTGATGTCGTGCACCTGGATCCGCTTCTGCTTGTCCTCAGCGATCGCTTTCTCGCCTTCGGCCAGATCCTTCACACTGGCTTCGATCTGTCGCCGCAGGTCCTTTTCTTCTTCCTTCACGCCGGCCAGGTCTTTCCGGCAAAGGTCCAGCTCCTGCACGACGATATCACGCTTCGAGGTCTCAGCCCTGATCTGATCGAGCCTGCCTCTGTCATGCTCGATGATCTTCTCGATCTCATCTGCCCGGATCCTGCAGATCTCGGCATACTGCTCGTACCGTTGCAACCCGAGCAGCTCGAAGAAGAGCTCCTTCCTTTTGGCAGGCGTGAGCGACGTGATGCTCTCGGCGTTCTGAGCGGAGAAGATTGATCGGAAGAAGAGATCTGGAGAGCCCAGCAGCTTCTCAACCTCGGCCTTGTACGTATTCACCTTGCCGTCGTTGAGCGGCCGATCGTCGCAGTAGAGGTAGGCTTCAGTCTTCGCCGTCCGTGCGTCCAGAAGCACGTACGATCGATAGACGTGGCCGCCGAGCTCGAAGCGGAAATCACGGAAGGAATCCCGAAGGCGGAAATGATTGGAGAGAGAACCTTCACGGCTTGCGAGCTGCAGGTAGGGATGCAGGTTCTCGAGGATCGTTGTCTTGCCGGATCCGTTGGAACCGACAAGCGCAATCAGGCCGGATTGGAAGCCGGCGAAGTCCACGGAGATCTCATCCAGGCCAAGGCCGTCATAGATCCCGATGGCGCCACGGAGTTTGAGAGATAGTGGTTTCATTCCTTCCCTCCCAGCACGAAGCCGGCCGCCTGTGCTTCCTTCATCGACAACGTCCCTTTCGTCTCTCCTTCCCTGCGCGTCCGGACGTAGTCGATGTTCTTGTACTCAACGAAGGTCCCGCTCGGGACGACGATCTGGTACACCACGCCGTCGGCAGGATCCTGGAACATCTCGCCGAGCGCAAGATCCCGCATAACGCTGGCCAGGTCGACGCTAAGCAGTTTCATCTGCTTCGCGAGTTCTTCCCTTTTCTTAGCCAGCCCGACAAATTTCTGTTGATGCTCGTTCATGATATCACGCTCCTTTCGACCTCGCCGGCGAGGCTGAGCACCTCCGGAGAGATCTCTTTGTCGATCGACCGACCCCATTCTGTTACCTTCTCAGGCAGCGTCTTCGCTTTGACAATTTCACTTGACCGGATCCGCTCCTCTGGAGTGACAATGCGTTCGATCTGATAGGTGGCCGCTCTCTCGTACCTCGTCTTGATCTCCTCGTCGGTGATGAGCAGCTGCTTTTCCTTCGTGGCGTTGACCCGGATGCGCAGATCTGCGCCGTTCCAATCGCAGTGATCCTCCGGATCCCAGAAGCCCGGCTCGGGACCTGATTCTTCATCCCAATTGAGCTGGTGGAGCGACAACGGCCGGGAGGGAATCGGGACCCTTGTTGTCTGACAGGATCCACGCTCGATCTCATGCAGCAGAACAAATCGAGACGTTACCTCTCCCCAGTTGTTATGATAGATCGATCCGGAGTACCAGATGTGAGGTGCGATTTCCTGACATTCATGGATATGTCCCCAGCACTGGACATCGTCGCGAGCTTGCATGAGATCATGCTTGGAAAGCATAATGTCCTGGGACAGCAGATCCTGACCGGAACAGAGTCGTGCACCGACAATGTTGCCATGACCAACGAGGATCACAGGACACTTGGCATCCATTGAGATGGCGCCAAAGCCTGTGAAAATTTTCTTGATGGCATCCTGGATGAGCCGATTTGATTCCTCGATCGACGCGTTCGGTTTGTCTCGTAGAAACCAAGCCTTCTCAGGATAGGAGAACAGATGGAGGATGAATTTGAATCGATCTTCGCCAGTGACTGTGATTGGCTCAAACCAACCGAACTTCTCAGAGAATCCGACTGACCCACATCCTTCTGTTCTAAAAATCGGATGCTTGGTCTTAAGCTCTCCGAAGATTTCGAGACAACCCCGGCTATCATGGCTCTCGTTGCCCTTGATGATCACAACCGGAGAAATCTCCGCCAGACTCATAATGAATGATTTCGCCGTTGAAATCGCGCTCTTGTCATTCAGTGACTGGAGCCGATTGAAGGTATCGCCTGCATTGACAATCAGGTCCGGCTTGAGTGCTTGAGCCTGGCCAACAATGAATTCAGCCGATGCGCGGCACTTCTCGATCTTGTCTTTTTCGAAGTGCGCATCGGCGAAATGAAGGACACGCATTATGCCTGCCCTCCCTTCTCCCAGGGAAGGGGCTCCGCCTTCTTCGGACCTTCCAGCGAGGCGTAATACCACAGAGCGTCGATCTGCTTGGCGATGGCCAATTCCCCGAAGATATGACCGGCCGGGAACTTTGCGTCTTTCTCTTTGAGCAAGCGTTTCAGTTCCGCTTCACGCTCGTCCGTCGACTTCTGCAGCCAGTATGTCTTGAATCCCTCTTCCGTTTTCACATCCAGGACCGGCTCCCCCCCGGCACCCTCATCCACAACCTCAACCCTCACACCAGAGACCAGGTTGGGATCCGCTTTCATCTCTCGCTGTTGCGCCTGGGGACCGAACACCTGGTCGACTATGCCGAGCGCGTTGGCGACAATCATCTTCCGAATCTCTGGATCATCCTTCGCGAGCTCATTGATGTCTTCGACCACACAGGGAACTAAGAAGGGTTTCCGTAGCTCCTCAAGCGTGAAGTGGCGAGGCAACTGCTCGAGTGCTTCGAAGATTGCGCGCAGCTTCGCGTTCGACTCGGCGAGGCCCTCAGCAAACCGACGACGCATCTCGATCTGTTTAGGGTTGGCAGCGAGCTTCGCCTTATCCTCTTCATACCGATAGTGACCCGTGGTAACTCCCTTCTTTGTGCTCCCGTTGATCTTCTTCACCTCCCATTCGACAACGTGCTCGACGTAGATCACGCGACCGTCATTGCCAATCTCCCGCTTCGCGGCATAGGATCTTGTCCAATTGATTCCCGCAGCGCCGGCGATTTTATTGGCGGCTTTATAATGAAGCGTAAACTTGTCGGAGCCATCAGGCGAATAGATATCGACTCCGTTCTTTTTGCTGTCAACCGTCGCGTCGAGTTGAACGGCCTCGAGAGCGACCTTGTGCATTGGCGATGAGAAGTTCATCTGCGCCGGGACCAGCACGTTGAAGGTCTGATGGAGTTTGTTCAGAGCTAGGTTGAGTTCAACTTGATTTTTCACGGCGGGGAGTTGCTCAAACGTTGCCGGTAGGTTTGTTGCGGGGGTTGTCATGATCTCCTCCTAAAGATTGTTTGATTGACCCTGATGACGGAATTACACCTCTTTAAGCAGCCGGTTCGCGATCGCTCTCTTGATCTCCCGGTCTTCCTGTTCCTTTCTCTCTCTCCGTGCTGCACGGTTGGCTCGATGCTGTTCCCAATTCATCCACCGTTTTACCCTGGATGAGAACGAGTTGCGGCTTCGGGAGAACTGATAGCGTAATCTTTCCACTCGGGATCCGAATCGTTCGATCGTCTGCAACAACTCGATCAAGCGGAAAGATATTGGCAGTCTGATCTGGCTTGTCTGTTTGCCTTTCTGCATTGAAATATCTCCTCAGCTTTTTCAGTTTCAACTGCACGACCGCTCTGAATAACATTGGCCATGGATGCTTGCCAGCGAGCTCAACAAGATCAGAACCATCGCGCACCAAGACGCTGTGATAGTTTGGCCGATCCGAGATGATGCTGATTCGGTTCATCGATTGATGTTTAGAGAGTACCTTTTTTGGCCGAGACCAAGCGTCACGCTAACAAGCCTGGACTGTTTCCAGAGCCAGAGATGAAACCTGCACCATGGGACCGTATAGTTGCGGATGTATGCACGCTGCTGTTTCATGCTGATCCTATTCTAAATTGTTCTGCGAAGTCGTCCAGGTCCTTTTTTGTGAAATGCGGTTCATTGGTCATCGAGTAGTATTTCAAACCGGCCTTCATGAACCGTTCGATTGTTTTTGTAGAGCATCCCAGATAATCGGCTGCCTGCTGCTTCGACAGATAACCGTCGGAAAATCGCGAGAGCTGATCGATGGAGCTTTTCAGCTCCCGCATCGATTCAATGAGTTGGATTGTGAGTTCCGGCGCCATCAGTGCTTCTCCATTCCATCGAGTTCCTGCATCGCCTGCTGAGCTGCTTCGATGACGCCCTCGAGTTCTTTGCGACAATTTCTGAGAGAAATCTTCCCGTCCTTCACCGCCTGGACAGCCCGCCCGAGATGCTGCACGACATCACAAACCTCATCCTGGATGTCGCCGTTAAGTTGCTGTGCAGAAATTCTGCGTGAGAGTGAGTACCCGAGCCGTTGAGTCTGGAAGTGGAGCATCGATGCAGCGAGTGGTTTGAGATGAGGCGTGTTCAACGCGGGAACAAGACAGGCGGGAAAATGAAGATCACCAGACGAAAACCATCGACTGATCGTTGTATGATTCACGCCAAGAGCATCGGCGATCTCCTGCCGAGTGATTTCTTCCTCCGCAATCACCTGGAGGCACTCGATCTTGAAATCTTCAGTCAGCCGCTGGATTCGCTCGTCGAAGTAGTGCACGGTTGCTCTTCCTCTTGTGCAGCTCAATGAGAATGAGTTTGACTATCTTAAGCAGCAAGCCTCTTCGCCCTTCGTCGCTGGAGCCAATCAAGATGGCGGGAAATGCGGGCAAGCAGACTGGGAATCTCGCCGCTAAACGCACGAGAAATAGCCCCCTTGCTGCGGTTGAGCCTTCTGGCGAGATATTGCTGTTCCAGCATCGGATAGTCGCCGCTGAGTTGCATTTCGAGGAATCGCAATTTTACGGCCTTAGGATCGAGGACTTGATTTTCGACCTCGTTTTCGGTAAGATTCTGCGTCGATTCACTCATTTTACTTCCTCACTCGGTTTACGTGATGGGAGGAATATAACTTGTTTGAGTTAACTTGTCAAGTACTATTTTAACTTTTTTGAGTTATTGGCAAAACCGAACGAAATAGGGCTTAGATTGAGGCAATGGGGGGAGGAGCATTATAGCTCCTTGACGGCGTTCGCGGTGGCGCTCGGAATGCGACCTCAGACACTCAATAATTATCTGGCCGGCCAGATGAATCCGGGGAACGTCCTACAGGCGAGACTCAGAAAGCTCGGTTGTGATATCGAATGGTTGATGACGGGACGGACGAGTTATGGCAAGGACTTAGCGCAGAACAGAAAGATCGCAGAGCTGCCGCCCGGGTACAATCTGCCCCCGGACCTCACCGAAAAAGAACGCCGGCAGATTGTGCGCCTCATCAACGAATTGAGTAAGTTGAAGGAGGGCGATCGAGAAAAGGCCATCAAAATCATCAAAACCATTTTTCCCAAATGATCGGCTTGCTCTACATCACGCGCTCGCAAAATACCGAGAATACGGTATTGCGCTAAACGAGCTGCGTCGTTAGCTTCTCAGCGTATCTTTGAAGGGGGGGGCGAGATGCGATGGGAAAACCCAAGCAACTGATCATCGTCCAACGTGCACTGAAAACTATGGATGCGATATGCTTGAAGCTGAACTGCTTCGACGTCATCGTGATCGCAACAAGACTTCCGCCGGCAATACGGAGGAAAGTCCTGACCAAATCCAGGCGATGGCATCGAAGGAATCCTTCTCGCTTGGCTGTCTTTCGAAAAGAGGACCAAGATTCGAGATGAAGACTTTGGCAGTACTGATGCTTCTGGCAAGCACTCTCTTCGGTCAATCGTTGGAGAAAAAACTGGCCCAGTATGAAGAGAACAAGCTCGATAAAGCCGACGCACTTGCTCTGTCGCTTTTCTGTCCTGGCGCCGGTCTCGTGTATGCCGGAGACAATGTCGGAGGACTCGCGTCCTTTGGAGCGAACCTGTATCTTGCTTATGATTTCTTCAACACACTGGACAAAAGAGACTGGGGCCGATTGAGGACGATCGGTATTCTAATGACGATCGCCCGTGCTCTGGATATTGGATTCAGCCTGAAAGCAGTTGACTCCTACAACCGCGAGCTTCGCGCAAACATCGGCCTGGCGTTCCTCACAAAATCATCACGCCCAGAATTGAGCCTTTCGATCACACTTCAACTCTGATGAATTCAAACAAGAAGAAACTTCTATTCCTGCCCACTCTCAAAGGCAAAGGCTTTTCGAAAGCAGAGATGGAACTGCTCCGTGAGCTCGATCCGGACATCAAGATTCTTCCGGACGGGACGTACACCATCGACGGCCAATCGTCGGAAGAGATCAATGCAAATTACAAGAGGACGGTTAAAGAGCTGATGGAAATCGGAAAGGGGAAGAAGAAAGGCCTGCAGTTCGTTCCAGGAAAGCGAGGGAAG
>Ga0315274_10001075_pt1 | contig 42359 bp, 33 predicted proteins | sample YL17G02_20_MG_FD_203700 | JGI IMG/M metagenome (GOLD analysis project Ga0315274, IMG submission 203700) | Sediment microbial communities from Yellowstone Lake, YNP, Wyoming, USA - YL17G02_20 | ecosystem: Environmental > Aquatic > Freshwater > Lake > Sediment | place: USA: Wyoming | collected...
GACCTGCAGACGCAGGTCGGGTACATCAAAAATCAGGAGAGCCATCATGGCATCCTATTCACGAAGTGAGCCGGCCCGGTAAGGGCTGGAAGCCCCCGCATTTATGCGGGGGAGGATGTCACTATATATAACAAAAGCTATAGAAAATCTATTAAGACTTATATCAAAGATTAGAATAAATCGCTATTTGTTATGATAGCGAAATGAGTCGTATCACTTGATTATTCCTCGACTCTGGGGGCTAACACGAACGACAGATGAATCTTGTCGATGTCCTTGAACACCAGCTTCAGCGGGTAGTCATTCGCGAATTCGAGAAGCACCTTGTCCGAGAACTTCGACGCCTTCATCATCTTTTTCAGGTATTCCAGAGGGTAGCGCGACCTAAGAGGCTCGACGACCTCGATTTTATCGAGACCTTCCTCGCCCTTTTTCAGCTCGAGCTGCGAGGAGTTGATGTCGCCCTTCGCCCATATCTTGAAGGCGTGGGGCTCCCCTTCGAAGACGATGGAATCGTCGACTATGTCCGCGTCCGTTATCCCTTCTTCCAGGACTCTGGAATCGAGTTCTATCTTTCCCTTGAACTTGAGCTGTTCGATCGGCGGCTTTTCGGTGGATATGTTGAGGAGCGGAAGTTCAAATCTCCTGGTCCCCTTGCCCTTTATCACCACCTCAAGGACGTTCGATTCGTCGTCTTTTGATAGTATAACCTTGTCGCCTGTCTTTATCCTTTTGATGACAGCAACAAGGTTAGTGAGATTGAGCCCCAGATGATTCTCGCCCGTGACCTTGAAATCCTCGAAGGCCGTAGAAAGCAGGTGGAAATCGACCAGCGCTATCATGCTCCTGTCAGGCGAAAGGAGCGACAGCCCCTTGGAATCTACCCTGAACACGCCTTCGTCTATTATCTCCGCTATTATGGGTATCGAATTTTTCAGCAGATCCGCATTGTCCAAAGTTATCTTGAACATCTCACACACCTCCACGCAAACTTTAATTATTTCACGGCTTTAAAGGCTTTCACCGTGGCCTTGATTGCCGTTCCGGGCTTCATTCGCCTTTTTCCAGTTCGACGGTCTTCCTGTAAAGGGGCACATCGACGCCGCTCATGTCCTGGAGGATTTCCCCTTCTATCTCGAAGCCTTCCTCGGCGGGCATCACCCTGCCGAATATCCTGACCGTTTTGCCCGTTTCTATCCCAACAGGATCCCTGAATACCACGCTGATTTTTCCCGTCCCGTCGTCGAGCACAAGGGCGTTTTCATTGCTGTCGATTACCGTCCCGAACAGGCGGACGCGTATGTCGTCCTTGCCAATTCCCGCTATTTTCTTTTCATGCGCGGGCAGTCTCCTGGGGGACACGAAGCCTTCAAGGGTTTCTGGCATCATTGAATTAATATGAATAAAATTTATAAAGTTGAAGTTGCGCGTTCGGAATCTGGCCGGGTGAAAATCACTTTTAATATCCCCCGCTCCAATTAAATTATATGAAATTTTGGATTTTTTCGGTCTTGTTTTTAACTTTTATCTCATTCGTTTCTTCAGGCAGCGCCCTTGAAAGCGGTACCATATTCTCGACAGGGCCCGGGATCGGATACAAATGCGTTTACATAAACCTTCCGCAGGACCTCGGGATAAGCCATCTCAGCAGGACCTCAGAAACGCTTATTCAGGTTGACAGAAGGAACAGTCCGTGGGTGGAGACCACGTACAACAGCGTCGTCATGGACCCCGGCGTGCTGAACAAGAATCCGGTGTGCTTCTCATATTCGGACAAAAAAGAGGGCGAATTCTCGTTTTACAGCATAAGCCTTTACTCGCGCGACCTCGATGTCTCGAACTCGATCTCGGGCGGGCTGTGCATTTCCAATTACGCTGACGTCGATACGGGCGTCGAAACAGCGAATGAAACGGACGTATGCAAATTGCTGAACGAAAACTCGGACATCATCGACCTCAGCTTCAGCGAAGACGTAACGCAGGCGAAACCGGGGGAAGTGGTGACCAAAACATTGTACGTGACCTCGTATGCGGACCTCCGGATAAGGCTTTCCATCGCGACCAATCTTCAGAATGATTTTGCCGAGTCCATTGTTTCCACTTCTTCCTCAAAGCCTACCGTCACCAAGCCGTTCAGAGTCAAGGCGCCTCAAACCGAGGGGGAATTCGAGATGACCGTGCTGGCGCAGGTGGATGGTTGCAGCATAAGCGCGTGCAGGAAGCAGAAGCACGGCATACTATCCGTCAAGGAAAGCGGGAAAAAAGGGTTTTCCGCGTCTGTCATCCCAAAGAACATAAACCTGAAGACTCCGGATGAGGTTTCTCTCAGGGTGGTGATTTCAAATTATGACGGCCCGCAGAACTTCGCGATAAACGCGAGTTCAGACCCTCCGATGACAATAGACCCTCTATCGAAAACGATTATAGTCGACCAGAACGAGGAAAAAACAGCGGTTTTCAGCGTATTTCCGGGGAATGAAAGCCTTTACAGACTGGACTTCAGGATAACCGCCGACAACGCTGAAAGCGTGATCACTTCGTATATCTCGATAGGCGAGCTCCTGACCGATGCCGTAAGATACTCCGAGGAAACTGAAAGCATAGTAACCCCTGATGTGAGGGAGCAACTGATGAGAGCAAGGACGGCGTACGAGGAGAGCTACAACAAAACCTCTTATGGCGAGGACATCCAGGCCTATGAATCTTTCATGGGCACGATCGATGATGCCAGGAAGACGGCGGCGGACAAAGGAAATGTAACCAGTCCGCCGGCAAAGCCGAAAGAAGACGGCTTCAACTGGATGCTGATATCGGTACCCGTCGTCATAATAGCGGCCGTTATCCTGCTTTTCGTCGCCTTCAAAAAAGCGAGATCCGCTTCCGATGAATACGGCTATCGGGGCTATCATGGCGGAAGGGACGAACGGGAATAAATATTAATTCTCGCGAGAAATAATTCAGATACCGGATCATTATGCTTAGGAGGGATTTGTATGAAAGCAGTGTTCTTCATAAACATGGAAAATTATTCGAAGGCGAGGAATATCGTTTACACGGATGACGTTGTCGCCAGGCAGACCGTCAATTTCAGGGAGGCAAGGGCATTGGGCCTCCACAAGGATGGTTATTATCTTGAGATAGACGGGCCGCACGAGGCAATAAAGAGGGCAAAGGAAATCCTCGGCGGCATGGCAAAGGAAGCCGAGGGCAAGGAGAAAGAGGACGTTCTCCGCAAGATAAAGGAAGAGGAAGAGAAGGCAGCGGAAGGCTTTGGCAGCCTTTTCGGTTAGGTTTAAATTTACGCTCCTTTAAGAATTATTACACCAGGGATAATTAGAAAACATGCGTCGGTAGTCTAGCCTGGTAGGACACAGGCTTGCCAAGTCCAAACCACCAGCGGGTTTGGACCAATCCTGCAACCACAGGATGCAAAAAGCCTGTAACCCGGGTTCAAACACGGCTTTTTCAAGAAAAGCCGTGGAGCAAAAGGAGCTGCGCTCCACTTCGTTGCGCTTGCTTCCATTGCTCCCGAAGTGAAAATCCCGGCCGACGCACTTCTTATTTTTTAAGCGGCAGCTTATGCAGGCCTGCGTCTGCCTTCAATGTTTCGGGAGACACATGCTTTGTATGCGTTATCCGCTCCTTGCTTCCGGGTAAAAGGGTTTGATCTATTTATTATTTAAATTTAAAGGAGGAAATAATAAGCATGAAACTGCTAAAAAGCAGGTCAAAGGAAATAAAGGAGCTGCAGCCGGAAGAACCGCTGCAATCAAAAAAGGCCGAAAGCCTTCCCGGTGAGGGGGAAGACGTCGAAAAATACCAGCCCGTCAAGCTGCCTGAAATAAGGAAGAGTTCGCCTAAACCGCTTCCGAGGCTGCCTGCACAGTCACCGCCGATTTTCATAAAGGTCGAGAAATACAGGGAAATAGTAAAGGGCATACGCGATCTGAGATCTTACATACTCAACCTTAGGGACACGCTTGACATTCTAGTGGACATGCAGAGGGAGCTGGCGAACGGCATAGAAATCGCCCAAAAGACGCTGGACGAGCTTAGCACCACACTGTCCAGCCTGGATTCATTCTTCATGAAGCCGCAGGGAGCGGAAAGCAGGTTAATGAATTACGGAGAAAGGGAGGACATCGAAGAAAACGATACCGATGAAATACAGAGTTCCATGAATGATGTTTACGGCCATCTGGAGAAGCTCCGTTCGCAGCTGAAGGCGATAAGTTAATAAGCTGTTTCTTTAATTTTAATATTAATGCGGGGGTAGCCAAGAAGCTTTTTACGCAAAAAGCTTCATCAAAAACCAGAAGCTAACGCTTCCGGTAAAAAGCTTGGCAATGGTCAAAGGCGGTAGAATGGTCCTGAACTCTGATTCAAGATGATGTCGATGCTCAAGACCTGCTCACTTAGTGCGCCTTTCGCGAGAGCGAAGTTAAACGCGAGTAATGTGTTCCAGGGTTCGAATCCCTGCCCCCGCATCGGTCTTTTTCGTCACAAAGACCAAAGTAAAAATTTTTAAACCCCCTTTCCAAGGATAGGATATGAGCGAAAAGAAGCTCGTTGGAAAAGTGAAACATTACTTCAGCAACATAGGCGTGGCTGTAATCGAGGTCAGCAGCACGCTGAAGGTTGGGGATGAGATTTCGATAGAGGGGACGGCCACAAACATTACCCAAAAGGTTGACTCGATGCAGATAGAGCACAAAAACGTGAGCCAGGCGAAGAAGGGCGAGTCAGTCGGGATGAAAGTGGCCGACAAGGTAAGGGAAGGGGACATGGTTTTCAAGGTTTAGCGCGAAACCTTTAAAACATTCTCCTAGTTTAATAGTATTATGCCTTACACCCTCATAATTTCCGAGAAACCCATTGCTTGCGAAAGAATAGCTCATGCCCTTGCAGAAGGCAAAGTCGAAAGAGCGGGCAAGGCGACTTTTTATTTCAGGCTGAAGCGTGCTGGCAAGGACATAGTAGTAGTCCCGGCGGTCGGGCATTTGTTCGTTCTCGACGAGAAGGACAAGAAATCGAAATGGACCTACCCTGTTTTCGACATGGAATGGAGGCCGACTTTCGAGGACAAAAACAATCTCTGGGCGAAGAAATATTTTACTACAATAGCAAAGCTGGCGAAGGGCGCGAGCGAATACATATCCGCGTGCGACTACGATATTGAAGGGTCGACCATAGCATGGAATATCATCCGGTTCATATGCGGCGCGAAAGACGGGAAGAGAATGAAATTCTCGACTCTCACGGACAGCGACATCATTGAAGCTTATAAAAACGCCTCTTCGCATCTCGACTTCCCGCAGATAGAAGCCGGCCTTACCAGACATACGCTGGACTTCCTCTGGGGCATCAACCTTTCCCGCGCCCTTACCCTCGCTCTGGAAAAGGCCAGCGGCTACTGGACGCTGTCCGTAGGGCGCGTGCAGGGCCCCACGCTAAAGATACTCGAGGAAAGGGAGCGCGAAATAGAGAAGTTCGTGCCAGAGCTTTTCTGGATACTCGAGCTTCACGGCTTGGTTAAAGGAAAAAAAATCACCGCAGTTCACGAGACAGACAGGTTCTGGGAGAAAAACCAGGCAGACGCCGTTCTGAAGAAATGCGGCGGTAAGAGTGCAGAGGTCGAATCTGTGGAAAAAAAGATAGTAAAGCAGGCGCCACCTGCACCATTCGACTTGACCACGCTGCAGCGCGAGGCTTTCGGGAACTTCGGTTATTCGCCCAAGATGACTCTGGACATTGCGCAGTCGCTGTACGAGCAGGCGCTCATATCATACCCGAGGACATCGAGCCAGAAGCTTCCGCAGAAGCTTGGCCTGAAGGGAATACTGGAGAAACTGTCCGGCCAGAAGGATTATTCGGAACTCTGCGGAAGGCTGCTTAAAAGGGGGAAGCTCATCCCGAGGGAGGGAGAAAAAGAGGACCTCGCGCACCCGGCCATATTCCCCACGGGCCAGGCGCCCGGCAGGCTGAACAATTACCAGCGCAATATTTACGATCTCATAGTCAGGCGCTTCCTTTCGACTTTCGCGGATGCCGCGACAAGGGAACGCATAACGGTTGTGATAACCGCAAACGGCGAGAAGTTCAAGGCATTCGGGGTGCGAACGATAAAAGCGGAATGGATGGAATTCTACGGCAGGTTCGCCAAGTTCAAGGAGCAGCTGCTTCCCGAAATGGAGGAAGGACAGAGTGTGGAAAAACCGGAAATAAAGATGGACGAGAAGGAAACCACGCCCCCCGACCGCTTATCTCAAGCTTCTATACTCAAGACCATGGAAGACAGGAACTTGGGAACCAAAGCGACTCGCGCGCAGATTCTTCAAACGCTTTATGACAGGGAATACATCAAGGACAAGTCGATTCGCGTGACGGCACTCGGCTCGGCTGTGGTGGAGTCGCTGGAGAAACACTGTCCCGAGATAATTTCCGAGGACCTCACCAAGACACTGGACGAGGAGATTGAACTGATACAAAGGGGGAAAAAAACGCGTGAGGAAATAGTTGAACACTCAAGGAAGGATCTGGAAAAAATTCTGATCAAATTCAAGGAGCACGAACTGCACATAGGGACAGAACTGAAGGAAGGAGTCAAGGAATTCCAGGAGATGGCGCATTTCGTGGGTGTTTGCCCCACATGCAAGACGGGCGAGCTGCGCATCATCCGATCGCACATGACGAAGAAGCATTTCGTAGGATGCTCCAATTATCCGAAGTGCAGGCAGAGCTTCCCCCTGCCGCAGAGAGGACTCGTATCAGCGACGGATGAGAAATGCCCGAAGTGCGGGCTTAATATTGTTCAGGTCAAGCAGTTCAAGCGGAGACCATGGAAGCTCTGCGTCAAGGATGGCTTCGTCACCAAAAAGGGCGAATTCAAAAAAGGGGAATACAAGAAGGGAGATAAAAAGGAGCCCGGAAAGGAAGATAAAAAAGAAGAAAAGAAAACAAGCACACCTCTCATCAAACAGGAAAAAACAAATGCAAAGCAGGAAAAGGCAGTAATTAAACAGGAAAAGCATGTGAGCAAGGCATAATCAAATTCTCATTTATTTTGTTTAAAATATCCTGAACCCTGCCGGTTTTATCCCGTCCCCGACAAGCTCGAACTTCACGAACTTCCCCTCGGGGATGGAGCGGTGCTTTATTACCGTTGCCTTCCTCTCGCTCATCCTGCCCGTATGTTCGACGAAGATGATCGATTTTGACCAGTACCTTATCGCGTCGCCGCCGATTATCTGGTTCTCGCCGGTGTCCCAGTTCCTGAACGTATGTGCGGTTATTATGACGGGGATGTTCCTTTTTCTGGCGGTGTTGGACAGGATAGAAAGCTGGACCGAGAGCTCCTTGTTGGCTTCGAGCGCCTCCTTATCCGGTTCGGCGCATTTAAGCCTGTAGAGCGCGACGGCGGAATCGAGTATCAGCATGCCGAAGTCACGGCCTTCGAGATTCTTTACCGCGACGCCCTGCTCCTCGAACGTCTTGGGCTCTATGACCATTATCTTTTCGAGCGAAGCCTCGTCCCCGCTTATCTGCATCACACGTTCAGGCGAAAGCCCGCCTTCCGTGTCTATGTATACGACTTGCCCGCCGTTCTTTATGCATTCGAGCGCGGCGAGTATGCAGATGTTCGTCTTGCCCACGCCGGGCGGGCCGTAAAAGTTCGTTACCGCTCCCCTTTCTACGCCCCCGATCAGCGAGCATAAAGGCTCGGGAAGCGGGATTTTTTCAGCGTTAACCGACTTCATGTTAATCATATGAGCCTTTGGATTAAAATTTGTACGCTGGGGCAGAGATTTCCGTGACCTTGCATGCGTAAGCTGCTGATTTCCGTTGACGCTTTTGGGTAAAAGGGTCATTCGAACTCTGAACCCCGTGAGGGGACTAGCTGGCTGGTAAACCCTGCATGCGTAAGCTGCTGGTTTTTGATGAACCTTTTTTGGCAAAAAGGTTCGCAGGCTTGCGTCTGTTTTCGCTAAAGCCTTTTGGATAAAAGGCTTTTTCCAGGCTAGCGCGTTGCCATTCCGCCACCCCAGCGTGATAATATATTCTAACACCTTATTTTTAAGTTCGTTAGCGCAGGCATTCGCGGCCTGCGCAGCCATCTAGAGCTTTTTGGCGGGTTCGGGCATGCTTTCCGCGCGCCTGAGCCTTTGCCTGCAGCGCGGGCAGAAGCCGGAAGCGAAATCGTAGTGGTCCACGCACACGATTGCCCCGCATAACTGCGTCATTTTTCGCTGGCATTTCTCATCCCCGCATTTCCTCCAGCATTCTCATTGCCCTGTCCAGATGGGCCTGGGCCAGGCCTTTCAGCCCGTTTTTGATTGCATATTCCGCCGATTCTATTTCCTTTGCGCATGCCGCAACATCCGTCCCACCGTCTTCCAGTCTCTTTATCTCTGTTTTTAGTTTCTCCAGGCTTTCGATGAATTCGCGGGGCGGCGCAAATTCTTCGGATGCCTTTTCTGCAATCCCTCCTCCCTCGCGTGATTTTGCGTATCTCGCGTAGAATGCGTAGGATGCGAGAGCCAGGCTCGCTGCTAAGATTGCGACAATTCCTGCGATTAAGACCCCGATGAATCCCGCGATTAGCCATGCGTTCCATGGGTTTGTCCCTTCAACTCCGCACTCTTTCGTTTCATCGTACCTTTCGCATGCGTATCCGGTTTCTGGCGAGCATCTGTAATTGCTTCTTGTCTGTTTGCCGTTTGCGCATTCAGACCAGCCTGCCGGTTCCGGACATGCGGGGCACGTGGTCAACGGAACATAACACCTTTTTGTCGTAGGATTGCATGATTGCCCCGCAGGGCATGCGCAATCCGTGCAGCAGCTGGTGTAGTTTTCCCCGGCCTCGCATTTGCCGTTGCCGCAGGCCACGGATATCAGCTCCCCGGTTATCGCAAATACGGACAACCCGGGAGACTCCGACATATAATGGGTATAATTGGAATCCCTATCCGTTCTTGAAGTCGCAAGCCTAGCCCAACTGTTATTGAAATACCTGTTGAGGTAAACTTTGTTTTCATCAATGCTGTTGGCGGAAATCCATGTATTATTGACTTTGAAGCTGATGTTAACTTTGGCCGTGTCCCCGCCACCAGCGCTTGTCTTGGCAATCTCCACATACCTGTAAATTCTTCCCGCGCCGGCGGCGAGGGGTTCGGGCGCACCCACTGGTCTGGAAGTTTCACTCGCCGTAAATTTCACGCTGGCAGTGGCATTCCTGACATCCGTTATTATTTTGGTTTCCGCCATCTGAATGGGCCCCCCGTCCCCGCCTCCGGGGTGGCAAGTACCGCAGTCCTGAGGGCAGGAGGAACAGCTTTCGCCGTCGGCACAGCTGCCGTCCCCGCAATAAGGCGAATTTACCGGCGGTGCTGTTATGTAAGTGAACGGATTCGCGCAGCTTGAGTAGTTCCAGTTGTTTGACGTGTCGTTTGCCGCGACGCACCACGCTATTGTCGCCCCGCTGGTCATATTCACCGATTTCGTCACGTTTGACCAGTTCCCCGTTCCGGTCATGGGAACCCAGGTATCGTTTGCCCATCCCGCCGAACAATTTGTCCCGCTCCAACTACCATTGCAAAAACTGAAAACATACCCGCCCAGTCCAAGCCCTGCCTGCCAGTAAAGGCCGTGTTTTATATCCGAACCGGCGACTGTCGAGTTTGTCGAATTGAGCGAATAATGAGGCGGAGCGGTATCGCGTGTCCAGTAGCGAACCGTTGAATTTGAATTTCCGACGCTATCATTTGCCCAGACAACCACATTATGACCGCCGTCGGATAAAGATGAGAATGCGCCAACCCAGGCATTCAAAACCAGACTCGAGTTTGTAACATTTGCTCCTCCGTCGACTGAATATTTAGATACATTCACATCGTAAAATGTGAAGTTAAAAGAATCAGAACTTGTAGTTGTGTTAGAAGGGGTGTTTATAGTAATAATAGGAGGAGTTGTGTCTTTCGTATAATAGACCTGATTACATCCCTGGTTACCAGCACTATCATTCATGCACAACCTTACATTGTTTCCCCCTTCGCCGGAAGTCAGAGTTGTGCCATTTGTGTTACAATTTGTCAAAGTAACATTGGTCGTCCCATTTACTGAATACCAGCATGAATCTGGGTTTAATTCTACATACGAGAAATTAAGCTGAGGGTTTACCGCATAAGTGGTGTTGTATGGTGAAACGATTGTTGGAACTGGCATAACAGTATCAACAGTGAAATATCTTATCTGCGAAACATTTGTATTACTAACGGAATCATTGCAATAAAACAAAACGTTAAAGTAGCCATTTGACATTGTAGCATTTTGCAGATTCCAATTCCCTGAACTGTTTGCCATTGTCTTATTTCCATAACCATAGTTTGCCCAACATAAACTGATTGAGCTAATGGCATCTACAACAGTAAGGTTAAACCAGGCTGAAGTTGTATTGTAGGATGTATTAGTTGGTGATTGAATTGTAATAGTCGGACCCAATGTGTCTTTCGTATAATAGACCTGATTGCATCCCTGGTTATTTGCAGTGTCGTTCATGCACAACCTTACATTCTGGCCGCCGTCGCCTGTGGATAATGCGGTTCCATTCGCACTGCATGAAGCCAGAGTTATGTTCGCGCTTCCGTTCAAAGAATACCAGCAGGAGCTAGGGTTCGTTTCAACATAAGAGAAATTCAGTTGCGGATTCGAGGCATACGACGTGTTGGCAGGCAAAACTATAACCGGCGAAGGGGGAACATTGTCTATCGTGAACCCTACGCTGGCAGAGTTCCAGTTGTTCGATGTGTCGTTGCAGTAGAATGTCGCTGTCTTGGCTCCCTGTGGCATGCTTGCATTCTGGTGGTGCCAGTTTTCCGTTGAATTGATCATCGTGTTGTTCCCGAAGCCATAATTTACTATGCAAGCACTTATGTCGCTTGAAGATGTGACGTTGAACCAAATCGATGTGGTCACATATGTTGTGTTGGATGGGGATTGGATAGTTATATCTGGCAGACTGGTTTCCGCTTCAGCCGGGATTTCAAATGTAAATATAAGTTTGTTGAAAGAGTCGTCTGTCGCTTCTATCTTGATTGTATAATTTACAGAACCATTGGGCGGCGGTATTTTTGCGGTATAGTGCTCTCGCATTGATTGGTTCACAGTCTCGCTTACGTTAAGCCCTTCCCAGCCATAACCCCTGTCCGCGAAGGCGGATACGTTTGTCAACCAACCTCCGTCCCCGAAACCAGAAATGTTCCATAGCCAAGCACCTATCGGATCCAGTCCAAATGTAAGATTGGTGTCGTTTGCAATAGAATCAACCCAAGTATTATTTGAGATCAGATGCAGGCCAGTGATGGATGGTGGATTACTGTCTAGTTTAGACATATTAAAAGTTGCATTAACTTTAGCCTCGTAATTAATGCCATTAATCGTATAATTCCTTCCTGTTATAAAAGAATATTGCCCCAGCGGTACATTTACTGCTATGGTAGTTGATGGTAGATAGTACGAAGAAAAATCACCACCAGGAAGTATGCCTTCATTGAAAATGTCTCCTGTTTCGTTGTATATTTTATAAGGTGTGCTTGTCTCATTAAAGAGGCTGTAGTCCTGCGTTCTGAACAGCCAATACAACGTTCCGTTGTAAGGCATTAGCCGTAGCCATTTATAATCACGAACATTATAAAATTGCCCGAACCAGAATATTGGTTTTAAGCCGACATGGATTCCTCTGAATTCTGATAAATTAGATAAATAAAATATTTTATTGCCAGCTCCCTGTATGTATGAAGATGTCTCGGTTTCTCCCTTAAGTTTTATGTGAGTATCATTAATTGAGATGTATGGAGATAGATAAAGTAGATTTTCTGCTGTATAATTATCATAAATTTCTATCAAATATCTTTTCCAGTAAAGGCCATCTTCATCTGGCAGAGGTGTGTAATATACGATCTCATTAAATATGCCTCCCTCCATTACTCTCTGAGGCAGTACATCGCTTCGAGAATAACCTATGTATAGATTATACGAACACCAATAGCTGGAAAAGCCATAACCGCAAATATCAATAAATCTTTTGATTTTTGGACTTTCTATGTGATATTCGTGGGTAATATTTTTAAAATTATTTGGATTATTCCGGAAAGTTAGGTTACTGGAAAGCCCATGCGTGTAGTTTCCTACGGTATAGGTTATATTATCCTTTGTATAGGCGGCGAGAAAGGCATAGGTATAATCGCTGCTGAAATTGGAAAAATAAGGATGGTCGAAGCCGACGCCCAGACATGGCGTTTCTACACCGATTTCGCCTAAAGCCCATGTATCAAAGGTCTTATTCTTGTAAATAAATGAGGCCCCCATCGTTCTGCAAGATGCTGATAAGTTATTTCCATATATATCAACACTTGTTACATTAACTAAATTTTCTGCTTCAGAAAAGTTTATGAAAGTACTGTTCAGCCCGGTGACATTTATCCCTTCCCTTATCACGTGATAAAACTCATATGATGCAATTATATCATATAATCCGCTTTTATCTAACAGAACAGTTGTTTCATTGTTATGTGGCGCTACACATATCACGGTTGAAATGTTATTTCTGTCATGAATAATCGTTGAGCCGCAGGATTGCTGATTTTGCTCATTTTCTAGAGCCGTGGAAAGCGAAATCGTCAAGTTGAGTAAGTTATATTTGATAAACCAAAACGGAATGGTTATGTTCTGAAGGGATGCATTGCTTACGCTTATGTTACCGCGGTAGATTCCGTTCGGAACTTCCGAATTGTTCATGGATATGTTGAATTGAAGCGCGGCAGTGGAATTCGCTGGAACTGTTATGCTGGATTGGTTGAAAGTTAGATTGATCTTAGTGTTATTTATGAAAGCGGAAAGGTTAAATGTGATATCCGTAGCGTTCATCAGATTCTCTATTGTCATAGTTCTGTTCACTGATCCAAAATCTTCGTTTGGGTTAAGAAATCCGGCGTCCAAAAAGTACAGGCCGTAATAGCAATTCAGGCATTCTGGACCCCATATCATCCATCCATAATTATTATCATAATAACGCAGCTTTGTGCCTATTTTCACCCCATCGCCGGCTATGGCAGCCCTGTCCTTGATCAAAATCCTGAAAGGAACTTTTATTACCTGGGCATCGGATTCTGCAAGTATTTCCCCATTATAGTATTTTCTGCTTGGAACCTGGCTGTTATCTATGCTGACGGTGAAACTGAACTCTCTTTCTTCGCCGGCTGGCAAAGTTATGTTTGACTGGTTTAAAGAGGCTGAGATTCCCGTCTGGGTGAAGTTTACGGAAAGGTTATAGGTTTTCCCTTCGGATGCCAGACTTTTTATTGTCAGTATTCTTGTTTCCGAGTACGTCAGATTCACGGGAGTCTCGTTCAGATAAAGGACTGGAGGCTTCACAATAGCGGAAAAGTTGACCTCAGTGGCGTTGTAAACGTCTACCAGGCCTCTGCCCTGCGTATAAACATCGAGCCCCAAATCCACCGTGTTATTCTTCAAGGCGGATTTTATCTGCTCCGGCGTCCAGTCAGGATGAAGCTGTATTAATAAGGCTACCGCCCCAGCCACATGCGGTGTCGCCATGCTTGTGCCCGATATAGCCACGTGCCTCTCGTCCAGGCACCAAGATGCATTGTTCAGCGAGAATGCATCGTTCCACTGGGAAGAGCATATCAACACGCCGGGAGCGACGACATCCGGCTTTTCTATGGTTTCTCCCTGCCAGACCACGGGGCCTCTTGACGAAAAGGAGGCAATCGTTCCATTAGGTAACGTAGCATTGCAATAAGCGTTAACCCCGACCTGCCCGGGCTTGCAGGATGCGCCAACGGTTATCGCCTTTCTTGCCGTGCCTGGTGATAGAATTTTCTGGGAAGAAGGGCCTTCATTACCCGCCGCAACCACGACGACGGTGCCGTTGTTGACCGCATTGTCCACGGCCTGCGATTGAGCGTCATCCGGATTTCCTAAACCGCCCAAACTCATTGATATCACGTCGGCGCCGTCATTGACCGCTCTTTCTATGCCTTCTATAACCTGAGACGACGTACCAGAACCGCCACTGTTCATAACCTTGTAGGCCAGCAATTTAGCGTCAGGGGCAACCCCCTTTATTATGCCGTTTCCCGCGGCAATTCCTGCGCAGTGGGTTCCGTGACCATGGTCGTCCATGGGATTTGTATCGTTGTTGACCACGTCGTAGCCGCCGATGACCTTGCACGTTTCGTTGCACGTCGCGTTCAACGGGCTGCTGCAGAAGCATCCCCCCAAATCCGGATGGGTGTAGTCTATGCCCGTGTCGACAATCGCGATTCTGACGTTCCTGCCGGTTATTGAATGATTGGTTGTATCGTTCATCTGCCATGCCAGGGTCGCGTTTATTATCTGGACGGAGTCGTCCAAAAGGGCCTGGACTTTTTCGTCCGGATAGACCTTTTTGACGTAAGGCAGTTTTTTTATCTTTTCTATTTCCTCGTCAGTTGCGTTGACGGCAAAGCCGTTAAAGAGATGCCTGAAACGTTTTTTAACGGGTATGTTGATTTTGCTTAACCCGGATTCCACGGCCCTTTGATTTTCCGCTACCCTTACTTCCTGGGCGGCGGCCTTGGAAGAAACATCCTTCTCTGTAAGCCTTTGCTTTTTGAGCGTGGCCCTGTACTTGACCAGCGGCTCTTCCTCCAGCTCAACGATTACGGGTTTTTTCTCCTCTTCCGGAGCTTGTGCAAATTCCGTTATTTCTCCTTGGCCGTTACGCAGAAATATTTTACCGGCGGCAATTAAGACAGCAGTGGCGTTGGAAGCCGGGACTTTAAAATATCTTGTGCCGTTCGGGGTGTTTTGCGTAAGCAGGTAATCCTGCGCAGGCGTTTTCCCGTTCAAGGCGCTTCTGCCATCTGTTTTATCATCCCCCAAAACAAGGGGTGCCAGAATCATCACCGATATCATGAAAATTAGGATTTTTCCCTTCATCCCAATCCCACGCATTCCCTATAAGCCTGATTCTCCTCCCATCCGCACTTTCCTTCCATGCACTTGCAGGCCGTCTTCTTCAGGCACTCGAAGTCAGGTTTCCACACGCAGGCCGTTACCATTCCCTTTGCCCTTTCCGCCGTCGTACAAATCTCTCCCGAGCAACCTCCGACCCCGCAGTCCATGTCTCCAGCGCATTCTATGGTTTTGTTGTCTTGGGAGTTATTATGTTGTCCTTGTATTTTCTGAGTCGGAGGACTCTGGGTTTTGAATAAAAATGAGTAACCCAGGAAACTAATCAGTATCAACAAAACGCCGGCAAGAAAGATGGAAAATGCAATCACTTTTTTCATGCTAAAAGGATATTATTAATGCGCTTAATATAAGTCCGCAACAGCAGACTTCTGTCAGCTAAAATCTGGAATTTTGCAAAAATTATTCCTTCTTTATATCATTCTTGCCAAAAATTCGCAGATGTCAGGAAAACCGGCATTAATACTTTATTTTCCAGAATCAAATTGGGAGAGCCTAAAATAGGCATTCGCAGTCATCTAGAACTTTTTGGCGGGTTCGGGCACGCTTTCCGCGCGCCTGAGCCTTTGCCTGCAGCGCGGGCAGAAGCCGGAAGCGAAATCGTAGTGGTCCACGCACACGATTGCCCCGCATGACAGGCACGAATGCGGGCTTTTCGTGGCTTTCCCGCATATGGAGCACAAACCGGATATCATGTTTTTTTCACCTTTTTAGACGTGGCCCTCCGCTCGATCAGGAGGTATGCAACTATTGCAAACAGTGTTATGGCAAGAAGGGCTATGATAATTTCATTCAGCGGTATCTGTTCGGTTTCAGGCGTGACCTTGTATTTTGTCGCGTTCGAATATCTTATTATGTCCCTGCAGTTGTCCAGTGCCGCTTCCGTAAGCTCTTCAGCCTTTGCGATGTTGTTGCCCCTGACTTCTTTTTCGGCCTGTATTATGAGTTCCATCAGGTCGATGCATTCCGGGTTGTCCTGGAAAAGGTCTTTCACGAACTTAAGCTTCTCCTCGAGCCTCGTTTCATTGAATATAGGTTTTATATAAATGGTGGTCGACTGGTTGAATTTGGGATCCTTTACGCTGCCTGTTATCTTTATTTCATAACTTTCCTTTGTGAGCTGGTAGGTGGTCATGGTAAGGGTCGTGGCGGCGCTCTCCCCTACACCCAGCTGGCTCACATATTTTTGGCTCAGGCCCAGGGTTATTTCATCGCTTTCTTTGACGTAAGCATCTACATTTATGCCGCTAAGCGGAACCTCGCCCGTGTTTTTAAGCGTCACCGTGGCGGACGTTTTGTTGTATGAGACTATCCTTTCAAACGGTGAAACGGTTATGGTAAGCGAAGCGATTTTGGTCCCTGCAACTCCCCCGCCCGCACCGCCGCCCCCGCCTTGTTGCATAACTGTCTGTGTTTGCGTTTCCGTGTAACTGACGTTAAGGGTCACGTTGTTGCTTGTTGCGGCAAACTCCGAATCGTTTACAAAAAAGGTTATATAATCAATTCCGTACCAATCTGTTTGCGGCGCGAGGGTAACGCTTGCTTTGCCTGTCCAGTTTATGCCAGGGATCGTAACCGGAGATACCTGGCTGTCTACAAGCACGTCTACGTAGGTTGGCACGGTCCAGTTTACCGTCAGGTTGTTATCGTCATTCGTTACGCCGTTCTCGTTGTCAGGGTCGCGGAAATTATACGAGAGGACTATGTTCCTGTTCTCCGTGTTCATATTCCATGACTGGTTCTGCAGAGGGTAAGCGAGTTCAGGCGGCCTGTTCTTGTTGAGTATGACAACATGCCAATCATCATATGACGTGTTCATCGTATCGGTAGCCTCCAGCCTTATTGTCCAGTTGCCTGATTCTTCAAAACTTGGCGTATAGCTCCAGCTGTTTGAATTCTGGCAGCTGTCCATGCTTCCTATTTCGGTTGAGTTCCTGTACCATTTGCAGTAGAGCGGGTCGCCGTCCGCGTCTGTAACGTTTATCAGGAACATGACGGTATCATTTTCATAAAAAGTGCTGCTGGGAATAACACCGGCTATGTCAGCGGTTGGCAGGCTGTTGGGGGAACGTACCCTTAAATTGACGAGTCTCCATCCGGTTGCATTGTAAGGCTGTGTGGTGTTTCCTCTGTCTGTTGCGGTCACGTTTATGGTATAATTTCCCGCATCCTTTTGCAGGGCATTGAAATTTATCACCCCCGTGGAACTGTTTATTGCGAAAATGGAACAGTTCGTATCGCTTATGTTCGCCTTTGAACAGCTGACAAACGTTATGTTGTAGAATAACGGAAGGTCATTTTCCTCGTCAGCGGTTTCTGAGCCGACGTTTTCGAAATACATGGAATTTACATATGCGCTTGTGTTGGTGAAATTAAGTACCGGGGGGTCATTGACAGCATATACGGTTATGTTCAGGGTACGCGAATCGATTAAGCCGCCGCTGTCAGCGACTGTTATGTTGACGACATAGGTGTAGTTCAGCGTATTGTTCGCGAACGTGTCGTTCGCTGCGGTGAAATTTATCAGGCCGGTCGTGGAGTTTATGGAGAAAAGAGGCAGGCCCGTTATGAATGCCATGCCATAGGTCAGGTTCTCGCCGTATGGCGTCTGCTGGTCAGGGTCGGTGGTATTCTCTCCGGCATTGCACATATAATTGGCGGACGAATAGTATGTGGATTCATACGTGTAATTCACGCAGGAAAAATTCAACGCGGGCGGATCATTGACATTGTAGACCGTGAAATTAACCATGACGGAGTCTTCCCTGCCCAAGGTGTCATTGACAATTATTTTAACCGTGTAGTTGCCCACCTGCGAGTTGTTGACGCTCGTGTAATTCATCACGCCAGCTGCAGGGCCGGGCGGCCACATGCTCCTGTCTGTTCCGGCAGGGAACTTGGTGGAATTCAGCAGCGTGCTGTTGTAATAGGTTTCTGTTCTGAATGTCAGATTGTCGGTAGCATTATCCTGATCCGTTGCGTTTATGCCGAGATAAAACGGCTGATTCTGGGTCATGTTCTGGGGCGGAACGGTTGTGATTATATTGGGTGCATAGTCAGCGATGACGGTGAAGTTGAATAGCATCCATGAGGTGAGATTGCCGCCATCAGTCACGGAAATGTTTATGGTGTAATTGCCGGCGTCTTTCCTGAGCGGGTCTGTATAATTTAGCATGCCTGTCGTCTGGTTTATGTCGAGAATGGAGCAGTTGGTATCGCTTGCATTGGCCTTCGCGCAACTGGTGAAATTCAGATGGAACGTTAGCGTCCCGTTTACGGTGTCGTTATAGGGGACGTATGACGGGAAATTGTCAGGGTCGGTGGTATTCTGGCCGGCATTGCAGACGTATGGAAGGCCCTCGACAGCATAATTTCTGCAGCTGAAATTCAGGTTTGGCGGGTCATTTATGTTCGTAACGGTGAGATTGACAAGTATGGAATACGTGCCGTTCTCATGGCCGTCGTAAACCGAGATGTTGACCGTGTAATTCCCAACCTGCCCGTTAAGGAGCGGCGTGAAATTCATGCTGGCGTTCCCGAGGCTCGTTCCGTTATTCTGGTATAAAGTCTGGTTGAAGGAGATGGGGAAGAGGCTGGCGTTCACATACGCGGAAAGATTCCTGTAAAGCGTTGTCGCATTGAATATGAGCGTGCCATTATCGATATCGCTCGCTCTTAGAACAAGGCCGGCGCTCTGGTTCTGCGTCCAGAACTGGTTTGCCACGGGTTCTATGACAGGCTGGTCGTTCAAGTCAAGGACGGTGAAATTGACCGTCTGCCAGCCGGTTGCATTCGCGAGCCAGCTGTACGGGGGGATGGAGGTTCCTGTGAGATTGTCCCCAGGGTCCGTTACCGTAAAATTTATAGTGTAATTTCCCACTTCGCTGTTTTTGAGAATGCTGCTTCTGTTTATGAGGCCTGTCGAGCTGTTTATGGCGAAAAGACCGGAGCAGTTCGTTACATTCGTGTGCTCCGAATTGAAGGGCCTGTAGCAGGAAACGAAAGTGACGTTGAAATGGAAAGGCCCCGACGGCGTTTCTTCGTCATTCGCATTCACGTCGTTGTAGAATGACATGTTCTGGTACGAGCTGCCCGGGACGCCGGACAGCACTGGCCTGTCGTTAACCGCGTTCACTATGAAGCTTTTGTTGGCGTTCGCTCCCTCGCCTATAGGATCCTGGACTGCAAGCGCAACCTTGAAGCTGCCGCAGCCGGAATCCGTGGTTATGTTGATGGTAACATTGCCGCTGGTCGTGTTTATGCTGAAGCCGGCGAATTCGGTGCCTGCGATGTAACCGTATGCCAGGTTGTTCTTGTCGATGTCGTCTGTGTCGTAACATCTCTGGCTGAAGTTATACCTGCAGACCGTGTCTTCGGTGCAGTTTGTTGAAGGCAGGGGAACGTAGATGCCTGCGGGGGTGTTGGTGACGCTTATGTTGTTCACGGCACTCAGGTTGTCGTAACCCTGCGCAGAGCCGTAGCATGTGGTGTTCCAGTAGTAATTGCCCCTGGAAGTGAAGGTCCTGTTGTAAACATAAAGTTTCGATGACGAGTTGAACCACATCTGGGCAGGCGAAGTCCAGCTTCCTGAAACATTGAAAGTTATGTTGCATCCGGTATCTGACCCGTTAATCGCTTCTCCCGTTGTTACGTTGGTATAATTGGCATAGAAAAAGGCGAGGGTCGTAGCTCCCGGCCCGCTTCCCATGGAGCTGCCTTCCGCGTAGACGTAATACTCCCCTGCAAGAGGGTCGGTTATATCCCATGTGCCGAGGCTTGCATTCTGGCCCGATGTGTACACGAAAAATCCGGTAAAAGTGAAGGGGTGCAGAATGAAAACTGCCGCAGTAATCAATATTATCAAAACTACCCATAACCTGGCATAACCCTTCATAAGGCAGACCCTCTCTATAAGTAATAATTGGCCATAAACAATTAAATAAGCCCTTTAAACTATTTCCAAAAGAGCTCATGATGCCGCTGAATATCCCGTTGAGACGGAATAAGCAAAATTAACTCAACGCAATCTTCAAAATTTATATTGGCTAAACTAATACTTTATATTATGGCTGAAAACTACGGGACGGATGAGCGTACAATTGACGCTTACAGGGAAAAGCTGGATGTGGTAAGGAAGGAGATTTCCAAGCTCATTGTCGGCCAGCAGGAAGTCATAAACGGCCTGTTTCTGGGTTTGATGTCCAACGGGCACGTGCTTGTGGAGGGCGTCCCGGGCATAGCCAAGACGCTCCTTATACGTACGCTCGCGAGGGTCACAGGCTGCGATTTCAAAAGGATACAGTTCACGGTCGATTTGCTGCCTACGGATATCACGGGGATAACCGCATATAATAAGGACAAGGGATTCTACGTTGTCAAAGGGCCGGTATTCGCGAATTTCATTCTTGCCGATGAGATAAACAGGGCGCCTCCCAAAACCCAGTCCGCCCTGCTTGAGGCGATGGGAGAGAAACAGGTGACCATAGGCAAGGAAACGTTCATGCTTCCAAACCCGTTTTTCGTGATGGCCACCCAGAACCCCATAGAATCCGCAGGCACGTATTCGCTGCCTGAAGCGCAGATAGACAGGTTCCTTCTGAAACTTTTCATGGACTATCCAACGAACGAGGAGGAAATGAAAATACTAAAAAAGAACATAAACCTTTACACTTTCGAGGACTTCGGCATAAAACCTGTCATCACGCCTCAGGACATCCTGAAGATGCAGGAGGACACCAAAAAAATCTACATGAGCCAGAAGATAGAGCAATACTGCGTAAACCTTGTCGATGCGACAAGGAGGCCGAAAAAATACGGCATCAAGCTTGGCAAATACATAGAATTCGGCTCGTCCCCCAGGGCTTCCATAGGCTTGTTCATAACATCAAAGGCGAACGCGCTCATCCACGGCAAGAACTTCGTCATACCGGATTTTGTAAGGGAAATCGCCCACCCTATCCTCCGCCACAGGATAATCCTGAATTACGAAGGCATGGCCGAAGGCATAAAAACCGATGACATAGTCAAGGAAATTCTGGAAAAAATCCCGATCCCGTAAGCCTTTTACCCAAAAGGCTTAAGCGAAAGATTCCGCTGATGCGGAATAAACCAGCAGCTGACGCTTGCCGGAAATCGGACGTAAACCAGCGCATGACGCAGAAGCAGCATACGAGAACGCTGCGTCTTTCGAAATGTTTGCCCGCTCCCATCGATGGACGCAGGTTTGGCCTGCGTCTTTCGCCACTTCGTTCCGCTTGTCGAAGCTTTTTACCCAGAAAGATTCCGCCAACCTTCCTGAATAAAACCGCTATTTTTAATTAAGGCGGACCAAATATAATTTATGGTAAAGAGACTGAGGGTTGATGTTGTTTCTTTAATCAAGGAACTGGAGATAATCATAAAAATGCTCATCAATACCAAAATAACGAGCAAGTACAGGAGCGTATACAAGGGGAAAGGGCTGGAATTCGAGGACTACAGGATTTACACGCCGCAGGATGATGCGAACAGGATAGACTGGAAGGCCAGCGTGAGGGCGAACGAAATACTGATAAAGCTTTTCAAGGAGGAAAGGGAACTTAACGTGTACATCCTGCTCGACGCCTCGTCTTCCATGATATTCGGCTCGACCAAGAAGCTCAAGCTCGAGTATGCGGCCGAACTTGCGGCCTCGTTCGCCTATTTCATTCTGGAAGCGAATGACAAAGTCGGTCTGGTCATGTTCAATGACAAGATTGTGAAGATGATACCGCCGGGAAACGGCAAGAAACATTTCTACATGCTGATTAATGCGCTGGTTAACGCGGAGTTATACGGCGGCGGATACGATCTGGAAAATGCCGTGAACTTCGTTATGAAGACATCCACCGAGAGGGGCCTTTTGATAATAATATCGGATTTCATAGGAATGAGAGGCGAATGGGAAAGGACCCTGAGAACGGCAAGAGCCAAATTCGACGTTATCGGCGCAATGATCAGGGACCCGAGGGACGAGGTCATGCCCGAAGAGGACGTTGGCCAGGTCGTGGTGCAGGATCCGTACTCCAGCGAAAACCTGCTGATAAGCCCAAAAAAAATAGGCGAGGAGTACAGAAAATTCGTCCAGACCGAGGAGAACAGGATAGAAACCGCGTTTATGAAAAGCAATCTCGATTTGCTCAAGCTTTCGACAGCCGAGCCGTTTATCAGGCCTCTTGCCGAATTCTTTTCTAAGAGGAGGAAGTGGGAATGGAGATAACGTTCGCGAACCCGTCATACCTGTGGTTCCTGGTAGCCATACCGCTCATGATCCTTGCGCATTTCGTGAGCCTCCGCTTCACCAGAAGGAAGGCGCTTAAATTCGCGAATTTTCCTGCCATAGAATACGTAACGGGCGAGAGAATCCTGTCAAAAAATTACACCATTCTGGCAATTCGCCTGGTGACGCTGCTGCTGCTGATACTTGCGGTTTCCGGCGCCGTCTTCTGGTATGAAGGCGAAACGGCAAACATGGACTTCGTGCTGGCTATCGACGCTTCAGGCAGCATGATGGCCACGGATTTCGAGCCTACCAGGATGGAAGCGGCAAAAAATTCCGCCCTGCTTTTCATCGATTCGGTTCCCGGGCAGACAGAAATCGGCGTTTTGTCTTTCGCCGGCGTGGCCTTCGTTAAGCAGACGCCAACGTATGACCTTTCCAAGGTCAGAGGCGCAATAAAAAATATTTCCACTGAAATCGTTGGCGGGACGGCGATAGGCTCGGCAATAATATCCTCCGTAACCATTCTCACGAATCCCGGCAGGGCAAAGGTGATAATACTGCTCACGGACGGGCAGAGCAACGTGGGGCCAAGCGTTAGGGAAGCGATAAACTATGCGAACGAAAACCACGTGACCATCTACACGATCGGCGTTGGGACTGCATCCGGCGGCGGCTTCCCGGAGATGAACATATCCTTCGTTTCCAGGCTGGACCCCGCGACGCTGAAGAATATATCGGACGAGACAAAAGGCAAATATTACGAGGCGACGAACGAAAGCGAGCTTTCGGGAGCTTACAAGGAAATTGCCAAGTCAAGCACCCAAAAAATACCGGTGAACGTTTCCCTCATCTTTCTTGTGACCGCCCTGATTCTGCTTTTCGTGGAATGGGGCCTGATAAACACAAAGTACAGGACGCTCCCGTGAAGCCTGCGGGGCTTACATCTCCCTCATTATCGTGTTGTACATTTTGATGATGCGTATGGTTTCATTGTACAGCTCCTTCTTGACTTCGGGATTTATTTTATCGTAAAGTTCCCTTATCTGCGAATATATTTTCTCCGCTTCCTCCATCCTCCGTTCGGCTATCGCTTTCTCCCCATCGGCGACGAGTTTTTCAAGGTTTTTGACATCCTCGGTGTCCGCTTTGGTTTTCACGTATTTCTTTTCCTTCTTTTCAGGCCGGATTTCCGCGAGTTTCGCTTGTTCCTCCTTCGGCTGTATTTTTTTCATTTCCCCTTCAGCCCTTTTGTCAAGGGATTCCTGTATTTTTATGCCGGTAAGCTTCTCGACAATAGATATGGAGTTCTTTATGGCCGCAGAAAGATCGGTTATGGGCGGTTCAACGGGCTCGTACTCTATCTCGGTCATCTTTATGCAGAATTCCAATATCCTGTTCGCCAGGCTCCTTTCTATCTTTCTCTTTCTTGCCACCTCGGCCAGTTCTATGTACGTGTATTTCTTGCGGATTTCGAATGCCTTGGCGAAGAACTCCCTCATTACGCTGGAGAATTCGGAGACTATCGTCTTCACCGGTTTTTTGCCGATTTCAAGCTGGATGAGGTGGATTCTCCTGAGCGTATACGCGCCGAGAAGTTCCAGGTTCGTGTACGGCAATGGCCTGACCTTTTTCCTGTAGACCATAAGCAAAAAGGCGGATGTCCTGTAAACGAATATCGAAGCCCCTCCGAGGATTATCACGGCCAGCATGAACTGGCCGAAGAAAAAGCCGCAGTCCTGCACGCACGGGAAGAGTTCGCCCTCCTCGCAAATCATATTCCCGCAAACAGGAAGTTGCGGGGCTTTGCAGGGCGGGCACGGCCCCCCGCAATCGGTTCCTTCTTCGCATGTTTTCCCCCCGTCCGGCAGCGTGTGGCAATTCTTGATTTTGTCGCTGCACGTCGCGCAGGGCGGGCACGGCCCCCCGCAGTCTATCCATATCTCGCAGCCGCCGTCATGGCAGTTGGCTATGCTGTCGCTGCAGTTCGGCTGCGGGGTGTAGGCGCATTTCCTCTGTTCCTCTGGTTTGCTGGTGACCGTCCCGCAGTTATTGATATCATTGCACGTCCTTGTCTGTATTTCATAGACCGGGCATACGGACCATTCGGAACATCTCCAGTTCTCCGCGCAGGGAGGGGGTCTGGCTTCGCCCCCGGATGGAGGGGTCCACCCGCCTTGCGGCGGCGGCACGTTCTTTACTTTAACCTTCCATTCATGCGAAGCCGTCAGTTCTCCGTCTGAAATTATGATTGTTACGTTATGCGTTCCTGCAGAAAAGTAACTTGCATAATAGTTATATTCATCCGCAGTTTCGCCCGCCAGCAAGTTCGTGTCCAGATACCACTGCGACGAGGGGATCGTTCCGTCCGGATCGTATTTGGTTATGTTGAAGTACTGGGTCTGGCCCTCGTCCATGTATATCGTGTCGTTAAGAGGATACCATGACGTTATGTTCGGCGGATGGTTCACCGCGACCACGGAAAAGCTTATCACTTCCTCGTCCCAAAACTCACCATCGGTTACCGATATGTTTATAAAATACGTGCCGTTCATGGAATCGTTTGCGGTGAAGTTTATCAGGCCGGTTTTCGGGTCTATGCCGAAGAATGTCGCGTTGTCGTAAAACGTGAGATTGTTCCATTCGGGCTTGACGTCGACGTCGGTCGCGTTGACCTTGAGAGTGAAAGTCTCGTTTATTATCGCCGTCTGCGACCCTATGTTCTGGAGAACGGGAGCGTCGTTCACGTCTATTATCTCGAAATTGACGACATGCCAGTCAACGCCGCCGAGCGGCTTGCCGTCCTGCATGTCCATTACCCATATGAGGACAGAATGGTTCCCGACGTCCTGTTGTATCGGCGTGAAGTATATCAGCCCGGTGGTCGCGTTTACATTGATTATCTGGAACATCGTGGTGTTGTCGCCGAAAAACAGCGTGTCATTGTCAGGGTCGGTCGCGTTCACGTAATAAACGAACAGATCGTTCTGGTATATGTGCTGGTCCGGTATGAACTCAAGGACAGGCGGCCTGTTTTCGTATCTGATTGTCAGTTTCACCGTCTTGCTGTCGGTCAGCAGGCCGCAGATCGAAACCACCCATATTTTTAGGTAGTGCACGCCCTCATCAGCTGCCTGCGGGATGAACGCTATAAGGCCCGTCTTGTTATTTATGTCGAAAAGGCTCGTGTTGTCGTAAAACGTGACATTCGCGTCATTCGGGATCGTCGTGTTCACATCGTAGGTATAAAGCTTGCCTATGTAAGCGGTCTGGTCGCTGATGGGGATTATGATGGGATGATTGTCAACGCACATGCCGACTAAGCCGATGGCCTCGTGCGTGATGGATTTTTGATATTTTATGTTTAAAACTGACATTTCCAAAGAAATCGTTATAATCAACACGGCAGACAATATGGCTATTATGTTATTCGATGCTTGTTTCATATCTACCTTCTATAACACGTTAAGGAACAATACCTGCAGCGTACCTTCATAATAACCGGTTTCCAAATCTGATGGCGGTTTTGCCATTACTGTCAGGTTTTTGGTCGAGTACGGCTCCATCACGAAGCTGTTTTCCGAAATATAAACGAAACTCGAGATGTTCCCGAATGCTTTTATTTTGATGAGATGCGGGTTCGTGTTGTTATTGGCCAGCGTTATGTAACGTGTGCCCCCTCCCCCCCTCGGCACCCTTCCGAAATGAATGGCATCATTATCTATGTTTAATCCGGCCAGGTCCCCTTCTACCACTTTTATGTCCATCTTGATTTCCTTTGCATCAAAAATCATAAATGATTGAATCGACAGGTTCGACGCCAAAACGCCAATGATGAAGATAATTACCAACGTTAAAATTATCCATCTTTTCTTTCTCACTTTCGGCCTTTTTCCTTTCTTTTTGCCTGAAAAATTCATATCATCACATATAGTTTAAATTTGGACACAAACCGTTAAATGCTTTACATTAATCTCTTTTGTGCGAATTTCTTTTTGCTTCTTCTTTTGTAAAATAAGGCAGAAACCGCGAATATTATGGCCAGAACAACGGCGAGTATTATCAGCACGTTTTCAGTTGTGAATTGAAAGCCTTTGGGAATCACGGTCAAGGAAAATGGAACACTGTGCGTACCATTGAGATAGTAGACCGTTGCATTACCGCTGTATTCGCCGGGCCCCTCGGATATTGTCGCTCCTGCAACTGCTGCTGTTAAACCTCCTGCAATTTTGGATGTGTCCCAGAACATCGTGATGTTCACTTCTTGCCAGGGATTCAAATCAAACGTTTCGCTCCGGACGCCTGTGTAAAAATCACCCTTCCTGATTTCCAGAAGAATGGACATCCCCGGTATTCTGGAATTCCATTCGCTGCCGACATCTGCAGTTATCTTGCCTATTGTCCCTTCAACGATGGGGCTATAAAAGAGATTAATTATCTTTGCAGTCGGGGAACCTATCAAAAACTCTTTTGTCTGCTCCACCCTGTATCCGTCATATACCATTCTGGTTACCAATTTGTACCTGCCCGGCCTGACATTATTCGCCAGCCAGTCCTCGGTGAAGGTTACCTTCTCGCTGGGCGGCATCGGCTTGCCTTCTGTGGTAAAGGTGGTGACTGATTTATCATCCGGGTCATAAATAGAGAAAATAACTTTGGCATCCCCTATCGTCTCGTTCCCTCTGTTAATCGCGTCTATTGAAAATGTTATGGTCTGATTAACGTTTGGATTGTCTATTTTAACGCTATTTTCTCGTGGGATAAATTCGACGTATTTTCCCGGATAGGGGACATAAACAAAAATAGGCATGCCCATTCTCAATTTGGCCCCGATTCCAGCGGTATTTGTCTGTTCCGGGTTTTCGGTGGCAAATATCCATATTTTATAAGTTCCCGGCTTTTCGACCTTCTCGGGCAGGGAAACGGTAAAATCAACATAAAAAATGCCGGATGGCGTACTCTTTGGGCCCAGGATGAAATCGTAGGTGTTTAATTTTACGTAATCTGCCAGTTCGCCCTCCACGCTCATTTTTATGGGAATGCTGTAATCTCCAGAATTCACCACATAAACGGTGTTTTGGGAGACGAGATTGGGCTGGAAATCTATTTCCACGTTCACTGGCCCTATTCCCAAAGCATAAACACAACTGGGTAAAATAAAAAAGAAAGTAAAAATTGTAAATAAGAGACTTCTCATGTTATCCGCTCGCGTTCTAGCAGGTTGAACTTCCCGAAACGGTTATGGTAGTTGTTTTGGCCCCGCTTGCGTCAAAAGGAATTCCAAGATGCCAGTGTATCCTTACGGTATTGCTCCCGGTGCCGCCCACTTCCGTGTGCAGCGAGCTGCATACGGTTTTATAGCTTGTAGACACCGCTGACCATGATGTATTCACCAGACCCGATAGACACGAATTGGTTTCATTGTTTATGCTTGCATAATCGAATGCATAACCCGACGTCCCTCCTATGAAGGCCGCCGCGGCAGCTGAGCTCGACATGTTCACGCACATCGTGTCAACGTTCCCGTCATTCGCCACAACGAAAGGGTATACGTGCGTCCCAGTGCCGTAGTCGTTCCCGCTCCCGTTCCCCTCGCTTCCGTTAAAGAAACCGTTCGTATTGGTGCCGTTGGTGACTAGGTCAAGCACTCCGCTCCCAGTCGGCGTCCCTGTCCCGAAATACGACATGTTCCTGAGCAATGTTATCGACGCGAGCGATGTAACCGTAACGTTTGTCAGCCCTGTCCCCGTATTGAACCCAGTCAATCTTACGCCCGGTATGCCTAACAGCATACTGAACATGCCTGCTGCCAATACTATCACTACAACCAAAAGCAAAGCCACTAAAACGTTATTAGTCGTTTGTACCATTTTTCAACCTCCTATTTTTACCCTCATTTGTCCAGCATCACTTGTTCAAAGGCTCTATGTTCAGCGAAACAACCCCGGAGCCGGTCACGGGGTTTGATGCGGTTTTCGGATTTATTATGTCCACCGCCACCTTCCCGGTTCCCTCGGATGGCGCTGAAGTCGGAACATTATTGGCCAAACTGTATATAAGGCACGTAGCTGTAAAGGACATCGAAATCAATACTATTGCCATCAGAACCAATAACCTGTCGCTTAAAGCGTTCATGATTAACACCCCGAATAAACCCAACTTATTTTAATTATTATTTGTCCGTGAAATTATTTAAACGTTTATTGAGCTAAAGATTCTCAGAATGTTAATTAACTCCCTCTTCAATCCCGGTAAAGTCCGGGGAACTCCCGCTTCTGCGCGACCAGCCTTTTAACTTCCAGAAAAAAACCCTATGTTTTTTATGATAAGGAGAGATTGGGCTTTAAAAATAAAAATATGAATAGCTAAAAAACAACGCTATTCTTCAGTTTTGCGCTTAGCAGCTGCTTCCGCCGGTTACTGTTATGGTATTGGTTTTTGCCCCTTCAGCAGTCTTTGGAATTCCCAGATGCCAGTGTATCCTTACGGTATTGCTCCCGCTGCCGCCCGCTTCCGTGTGCAAGGAGTCGCACATGGTTATATCCGCGCCACTTACGCTTTGCCATTCTGAATGCAGAGTCCCTCCGCACGAGGCGGTCTCGTTATCCTGTGCCGCTGCATGGAATTCAGGGTTGGTCCCTCCTATGAAACCTGCCGCATTGCTGGCAGCTGAAATCTTGACGCAAGTGCTGTCAACGTTCCCGTCATTCGCCACAACGAAGGGGTATACAAACGTTCCCGTCCCGTAATCCGTCCCGTTCCCCTCGCTTCCGTTAAAGAAACCGTTCGTATTGGTGCTGTTGCTGTACAGGTGAAGTATGTCGCTTCCCGGCGCCCCTGTCCCGAAATACGATACGTTCCTGAGCAATGTTATCGATGCGAGCTGTAAAATTGTAACGTTTGTCAGCCCTGTCCCTACATTGAACCCTGTAACCTTTGGGCCGGGCGTGGTTATTGTTACAATAGTGAAAATGCCCATTCCTGATATCGCTATTGCAATCAAAAGCAAGGCCGCTAAAACATTGTTCGATATCTGTACCATTTTTCAACCTCCTATTTTTACCCTCATTTGTCCAGCATCACTTGTTCAAAGGCTCTATGTTCAGCGAAACAACCCCGGAGCCGGTCACGGGGTTTGATGCGGTTTTCGGATTTATTATGTCCACCGCCACCTTCCCGGTTCCCTCAACCGGCGCTGCCGTGTGGGCATTATTAATGAAAGTGTTTATCAGGTACGCGTTTGCCAGAGATAATACGAATAAGCATACCGTCATAAATAACAATATTTTAGTGCTCAAACCACCCATAGGCAACACCCGCCAGCTTCAACTCATTTTAGACTTGTTTTATAATATATTTGTCCCTGAAATTATTTAAACGTTTATTGAGCCGAAACGCTTTCAGCCTCTTTTGACATTGACGTTCGCCTTTCCGGCGCTTTTCCCCAGATTTTCTATCACGATTAAGTTATAGCCCCTTCCTATTTTGGCCGTATTGTTGATGCCGAGGTTGCTGTAATCAAGGACGACCTTAACCGGATAGGAAGAGCCAAGCCCGAAACCAAAGCTTGGCGCCGATGCGGAAAGGAATTCGCCCCTTTCTATTGAACTTACCCTGTTGTTGACGGTCGTCCACCTGCCTCTCGAGAACGCGATGAGCACCATCGAATTTGAAAAGCGCTGGCTTACGCCTATTGCATACGTATCCGGGCCTTTTTCGGTGAACATTGATATCGGGTTCAGCTGAGAGAACACCACTGCCTTAAGAACGTCATTGGAAGACGATGCTATGTAGTAATGCACGGAGTTCGTGTACTCATGCGCCGTCAGCCCGGAAAACGCGGTCTCCCCGGTTCCAGGAATGTAAATGCTGTCAGAGGTGCTGTTAAGGACCAGCTTTATCTGGAGCGTGACCGGAGTAACTGCTATTTTCTTATAGCCATAACCTTTCCTTGCGAAACTATCGGTCAATGCGACGTTTATGGACCACAGGCCTTCCGCGCTGCCGGGGATTGTATAATTGTATTCATAGACATAACCGTTCGTGATGTTTGAAACGTTCGTCATCAGCGCGCTGTCCACGACCGTCGAGCCGGAGCTGTCCTTTATGGTAACGGTGGAATTGCTGAGGTATTCCCTGCCGAGTCCGGAGCTGGCCATGGCCCTTGTCCTCACGATCCTTCCGGTCCTGAAGATGTCGCTTTCGACAAGAGCCAGCGTGTAGGTCTTGACCTGCACGGCAGGCGGGCCCATGCCCTGGAGATAAAGCACGTAAACCCGGCTTGAGGTCAGATTGACGGCGGATTGATTGCCGAAGAAGCCATACCCCGTGGCGTTGACAAGATAATTCGTGTAGTAATTTTTGCCGGCAGAAGTTTCGTTGTATTCGGTGAGCGTCTGCCTTGGTATTTGGCCGCTTGAATTGGCAAGCCCGTTAAAAACCGTTGCATTGAATTTGTCCTTTATCGTCGTGTTGGCATTATCAACGGGGTTGCCGCTGTTGTTGTCAAGAACATCAACATCCAGGTACCATTTTCTCCATATTACGGCGCTGCTGACGATGGAGGTGTTTAGTTGGCTGAAAGTCGTATTTGTGAAATAATTGTTTGTGGCGCCGGAAGACTCGGCATATACATCATAATTGGACGAGTTCCAAGCGACGCTGTCCGTGAGGTAATTGCCGTCTGAATTATAGAGCCTGACTCCTGTATCATGATTGTTTCTTACATCGCAGCGGGTAAAATTGTTGTTGGAAGAAAGCTGTGCGACGATGCCATAAAAAACGTTGTCGGAAAACCTGCAGCCCGTGATTCTATTGTTGGAGCACGATTCCATGTACATGCCGTTTGCAATATTCGAGCTCCCGTTTATGTCTGAAAACACGTTGTTGTCCGAAGACGAATACAGGTAAAAACCGTGGACGCTGTTTCGCGACCCGTTTACAGACGTGACATTGTTGTTCGACGAGCCCTGGAGATAAACGCCGGATTGCTGGTTCTGGGTTACTGTCATGTTACCCATGGAATTGCCGTTTGACGAGAGCATGCCTATCCCGTGTTTTGCGTTCAAATATATACCGCATGACATCATCGTGTTGTTATCGGAACTTGAGAGATTTATCCCGCTTTTGGTATTCGAATAAATGCTAAGGCCGGTGAGGTTGTTCCCGTTTGAGGAGGAGAGGTAAATGCCGTTGCCCATGTTCCCTGACAGCTCTGAATTGGCCACGGAACTTGAGGAAACCGCTAACATCCTTATGCCATCCTTATTGTTGTTATACAGCCTGCTGTTCGTTATTTTGTTGCCGCTGGAGGGGCTTTCCATCGTTATGCCGTATTCCCCCGAACTGGCGTTGAAATTTTCCACCGTGCTGTTGGCGTTGCCGACGAGGGCCAGGGCGTACCACCAGTCGGTCAGAGAACAGTTTTTTATGGTCGCGTTGTTCAGACCAGCGTAAATTCCATACGATCCGGACAGGTCGGTCCCGTCTATCGTGCGTCCGTTGCAGTCGAAAATTATATTTGAGGCGTTTACCAGAATGCAGGTAGAAGTCGCGTTGTTTATTATGTTCTGCGTGAGCACGTAAGTTTCGTTCGCCGTGTTGAGGGCAGAACAGTTATTTATGTTCATGGTCGCAGACGCGCTTCTGGCGTTCGCCATGAGCATGAGTAACAAAAACGGAAGCATCAGAAATTTCATGCGTACCGACATATTTTAATATTGTCCCGGCTCCAATAAAAACGGCGCGGAACGCACGGGACGGCAATTTAAATTTGCGCTCCAATAACGGGTTGTATGGACAGAAGGGTATACATTCTTCCGGTCGCAAGCGTACTCCTGCTTGCCATCCTGCTCATAAGGCCGGACATCACCGGTCTGATGACCGCGAAGCCTTCAGCCGGTGCCAGGGAGGTCTCGGCCAAAATAAGCGTGGCGATAGCGAAGGAAGGCTTCATCCCGGAGGATTCGAGCGTGGCCGTTTATCTTGATGGCAGGAACGCCTCGATGAAGTTCGGCGATTTCGTTGCGCTGACGGGCGCGGGCTACAGCCGCGTACGCGAGCGGATTCCGCAAATAAATTACGAAGGATATGGTTATGGCGGCGAATATGCCTATGTGCTTGACATATCCGAATTCGGCCTGGACACTTCAGTAGAACCCGGGAACCACGAGTTGAATATACAGGTAATATACAACGGCTCCGTCAAATCAAATACTTCCCAGAACATTGAAACATGAAACTAGTTTGGAATATTTTCACTTCTTCTTCCTTCTGAAGTAGAAGAACCATCCCGCGTTTATCATTACCAGTATCAGGACGAGCGGCACGAGAATGTCAGCGCCGGGCCCCGCCCCGCCCTTCGCAGTCACGGCGTGCGCCGTGATGCCGACTATTTCCGTGTCTATGCTTTCCAGGTTCACGTAGGTTTTCATCAGCTTCTCCGCGGTCTTTCCCGCGTAGTGGAGGACCAGTTTCGCGTCATACGCTCCTTTCTCGACGCCCTGAGTGTCCCAGTAAGCGTAAAGGGCCGAGCGCTGCAGCGGGTCTACGTCGATGGACGCCGACCTGAAGCTTGCCACATGGTCGCCGTTCTGGTTGCTCATTATCATTTCCGCGAACACGCCTTCGACTTTCTGGTTCCATTTGTTCTCCACGTTTATCTCGAACTTCGCTATGCCGCCGAGGGCGAAGTTCCTCACTTTCACGTCCAGGACCTCTATTCTCAGCGCGCCGACGCCGAAATTCTTTTCCGCGCTCGCCACGTTGCCGTCGTAGTTCACCGTCGCGACCGCATGGTACATGCCCGGATTGACGTTCGCCTGCCACGGGACGGCGATCTCGCCGGTTTTCTTGGATTCGATTTCTATCGGCTCGCTTTCAAGCGTGTCGATCTTCTCGTTGGTCGGCCCCAGGATATCAACGGTAGCGAAAGCTTTGTAAACATTCTCGGTCCCGAGATTGTATATCTTAACGAAAAAATTGACAGTGCCGTTAGGTTCCGCCTCGTTGGCAACGAGCTCGATTTCCGCGTACTTTCCCGGATACGGGACCCTGACCCTCAGCTGGTGGACTACGGCGGTAGTAGCCAGCACGACCTGCCCTTCGGCCGGCGACCCGGAGCCCGGCGGCATCTCCATGACGACTATTTTTGCCCAGTGGTCCCCGGGCTTTTCCATTTTTTCCGGCAGCTTGTATCTGAAGGTGAAAGGCTTGGAATCGTCCGTCTCCCTGAACTCGACTATGTTCTTGTCGGCGGTTATTATGTCCTTCAGCTCGTCCTCCGCGTACACGAACGCGTTGAATTCCTTGTGCTCATTATTGAGTATCGTAAAGGTCACGGACTTCTCGAGATTCGGCTCGAAATCCACGGTGGTCCTGCCCGGCGTCACGCCTATCGCCTTCGCGTTCGCAGCGCCCAGGCTGAGTGCTATCAAAGCTGCCAACAGCAATGCAATCCCGTTAAGCCTGCTCTGCCTTGACATTCTCGTCTCCTTTTATTTCAGCGGACTCGTTCACGCCCAGTATGAAGAAGCCCGTCATGCGGTCGACCTTCAGGTCAACGTTCCCTTCGTTCCTGACGCTTTGCTCGGACCTCGACAGCACGACGCTTGAGCCTATCGTCAGTTGCCTGGCCCCGCTTGAAATCGGGCCCGACTCGACTTTCCAGTAATACGTCCCGAAATCAAGATCATGCGCAACCCTGTACGAATTGCCTGAGATCCTGGCTGTCAAAGGAGCGGTGAATTTCGGGTTGTCATCAAGCAAGACCACGTATTCTCCCTGCATCCCGCCCCAGGAAAATCCGGGCCTCCTGTCGGTCGTGTACGACTTGTTGTCCGGCGAGACCAGCGGTATGGTAATCAGGTTGAACAGAAGCAACGAAAGTATGCCCATGACTAGCAAATCCGAACCCATGACCAGGATTTTTATTCTTCTATTCATTGGACTCACCTGTGATACTCGCCACTGAACACTATGGTCGAGGATTTGGCTCCGGGCGGCTCGCCTTGAGGAACCGTTATGTTGATATCCGCCTCGAAGGAGCTGTTCCCGGACGTGTAATTGAGGTTCCTGACGAATGACGTGTTCGTTTGCGGAACATTCGCCCAGCTTGTCTGCGAGCCGCTCCAGTTGAACGCGCCTCCTTCGCCGGAAAGCCAGTCCACTTTGTACTGGTAATATGGGGACGGCGCCGGCTGAGTACTCCACAGAAGACTGCTCGCGGACAGATTCACGTCGACCATGCAGTTTCCTATGTTCCTGACCGAGAATGGATAAGGATTGTTGTCGGTCGTGTTGTCCGAGTAGCCCGGTACGCGGTTTGCGCCGAAATCAACGGTGTTGTTCAGCATAATTATTGACACGTTCGTGTCCACAGTGAGCGTCCACACGTCGCTCCACTGGCCGAATTCGTAGCCGTCGCCTGCGCGCACGGACCAGTTGTAGTAGCGGTTGTCGTCGCCGAAGTACTTCAATTCTGTGGTCGGCGTGTAGGAATTCGTCATGATGTCAGTCACGTACCTGTTGTCGTCTGAGCAGGCAACGCCTAGGCATGTTATGTTTATGGTGTAGTTGAGCGTGTCGCTTTCATTATCGGTCGGGACTTGCCACTGGAACGTCGGCGTCCGGCTGGTGGTGTGCGACTGGTTCGCCGGCGAGGTAAGGTTGACCTTCTCGGGAACGGAGTTCTCCCTGAACGTTCTGGCCGCCTCGTTTCCCATTACCCCGGATGAATCATTGGCGTAAACCTTGAAGGTGTAATTGGTCGCGTCCGTCGTCGCCTTCGTTGCGTTGCATGTCACGTTGCTGCCAGAGCCGATTTTCTGCATGGTTTCATTCGCGGCCGGATTCGTCCCGACCTTCCATTCAAGTATGCACGTGTCCACGTTGACGTTCGAATCCGCAGCAGCGGTAACGTTAATCATCACGCTGTTCGCTGTCTGGCGTGAATTATTGCCGGGCGTCGGGCTGACATACGTAACAAGGACATCTGTAACGACCCTGCAGCACACCTTCCTCACGTATTCGTTACAATCGCCCGCGTGGGCGTCCGTGTCGTTGTTCGCCGACGAATTCGAGCTGGCCATCGATGCGAAGCATTCCCTGCCGGACGGGCAGGCGCTGTCGACGTACGTGCAGTTGAAATAGCCGGGCGTCGCCGACAGGCAGGCGTTTACGCCGTAGACAGGCGCGGGCCCGGCATAGTCGCCTCTCTGCACGTGCGAATTCGTGGTTGCGTTGAGCTTGAACAAAATACCTTCGCCGCAGGCCAATGACAGCGTGGAATTCGAGTTGCAGCATACGACATACGGATACGTTCCTACCGACGCGTTCTGCGCATGCGCGTTCAGGTAACCTCCGGTGTCGTTTCTCAGGTAGAGGACTTTCGTATTCGTGCAGCTTTCGTTTGCGGTTATGCTGCAGTTGAAGTCGCCTGCCGCTGAAGCGAGACAAACGGGGATTACCAGCAACAGGAGCGCGATAAGTTCAATTTTAAACAGGCTGTATTCGGAAGAACTTTTCAGCGGCCTTTTCAAGAAACCACCCGCAGACTATGTAGACTGACCTGATAATATCTTGCAACGCAAGAAATAAAGCCTTTACTCAAAAAGCTCTTTTGGAAAAAGAGCTTTATTTGCATCCCGTGAGGCTTTCGATCCATTCCCTGCTTTTCACGCCGGTGTAGTTCATCTTGTTGTAGAAAATGGTCGGAATTGCCTGTATTCCTATCTGCTGGCATGCCAGCAGGTTCTCTCCAGAGCACTCGAAATAAACCCTGTTCGCGAAGTTGCCTATTGTGAGAAGCTGCTGCACGGTATTGGGCTCGCTCTTCTGGCCCACTACGACAAAACCCCTCGCTTTCAGGCAGTTGGCGAAACTTCTTTCACTGTCCAGCCTCTCCATGAAGCTTGAAACCTCTATCACGTTCCCCGCCTCGGAAAAGTATTTACCGTCCTTTGTGGCGTAAACCTCCCTCAGCGCATCGCCTTCCGGCAGTTTTAGCCTCAGGAGTATCCTGTAAAGATAACCTTCATCCTTCACCGATACCACTTCCACGTTACTTTCTGTAAGGTTTTTGTATACATTCTGGACATTATCCAGAACCTTTTGTTGCGCATTCAGGACACTTTGCTGGGAACTGGACGCTATCATGTTCTGGAGGAGCGTGAACGCGAGGACGACGGCAAGAACCAGAATTACCCCGACATAGACCACGTCCTTTTTGGCAAGTTTTACTGGAGCCTTTTCCGAAGCCATACAATAAAAATGATGCCGGGATATAAAAACTTTACACGTGTTGCGTGTTGCGTGTTGCGTGTTGCGGGTTTGATGCCGATGGGAAAAAAGAAAGGCAAAAACAAAGAAAAATGGAAGGGCAGGAGCCTCGTCCCTGGCCCAGCTGCACCACGACATTACTCAACCCAATCGTATCACCACGTTCCCCGTCCCCGACTTTATGGTGTCGCTTACCGATATGTTCCCCGAGACCACCAGCTTCGCCGCCGACGGGTCGGCCGTCCCGATGCCGACGTTTTTTTAATAGTTTCCTTTAGGGGGAAACATTTATATATAAATTTACCCATAGATAGAATATGGAAAGGGAGATTCTCCTAAGATACATGATAGACAAAAAAGAGCAAATCAGAAGATTGGACGTATTTCCTCGCGGACTGGAGGTCGCCCTAACAAAAAGGTTCATAATTCCGGTCGTGGGGCCGAGAAGGGCCGGGAAAAGTTTTTACTTATACGGCCTGATTTTGAACAAACTAAAAATTAAAGATGAAGAATTTATTTTCATGAATTTCGAAGATACCCAACTGATTGGGGCCGATGCGGGAGATGTATCAGGCGCCGCAAGCATTCATGAAGAAATTTACGGGAAAAAGCCGCAGTACATATTTTTGGACGAGATTCAGAATGCGCGGAAATGGCAAGCGGCTGTCAGGGGTTTGTACGAAACCGGGGATTATTATATTTTCCTTTCAGGATCATCTTCAAAATTGTTGTCCAAGGAGATAGCCACATCGCTGCGCGGGAGGACCCTGACCTATTCAATACTCCCGCTATCGTTCAGGGAATACCTGAATTTCAAAAAGTTTGAGGCGAAGCCGTTCCTTTCCACCTCCGAAGAAAACAGGATGAAAAACAATCTGAGGGAGTATCTGAAGTCCGGCGGGTTCCCGGACATAGTTTTTGAAAACCAGCTTGCGGACAGATTTTTCAGGGAATATCTCGATCTGGTTGTTTTCAGGGACGTCATTGAAAGGCATAAAATTAAAAACGTTTTTGTGATAAAATTCTTGGTAAAAAGCCTTCTGGCATCGTTTTCAAAGCAGCTTTCGATTCACAGCATTTTCAATTCCCTGAAGTCCCAGGGCATAAAAGTCAGCAAAAAAACCCTCTACAACTATTCTTCCTACCTCGAGGATGCTTTTTTTGCGTTTTTTGTTAAAAAATTCTCGTATTCCCTCAAAGAATCGGAATTGTCCGTGCCGAAGGTTTTCATCAACGATGCCGGCCTAGTAAATTCCGCTGCCTCGAATTTCTCCACGAACCTAGGCAGACTGATGGAAAATACCGTTTTTCTGGAACTGAAAAGAATGCAGAACAAAGAGCCGTCTATGGAAATATGTTATTACAAGGACAGGGGAGAGGTGGACTTCGTGGTCAGGAAGGGCCCGAAAACAGAACAACTGATACAGGTTTGCTACGAGATAGAGGATGCCAGAACCAAAAAAAGGGAGTTGAACTCCCTGATAGAGGCTTCAAAAAGCCTGAAATGCAGCAACATGCTTGTGATAACATGGGACTACGAAAAAACTGAAAAGCACAAGAACGGGAAGATTGTATTTCTGCCGTTGTGGAAATGGCTGCTGGGGTATGATAACCGGCAAAACAGGCGAAAATCATGAAGTGCGCAGTACCTTCAGAGTTTCCGGTCGTCAGAGTCGGCTGGTCATCGGTTGACTGAACATACTGAACATCGTGCTAACACACAATAAAAACAAAAAAACAAAAGAAATTGGGGAAGGAAAAGATAAGGTAAAAAGAAAGAGGGAAAGGAAAAGGAAGGGCAAAGAGAAAGGGAAGGGGCCGGATTTAGCCCCTTTCAACCACCTTCCTTCAAGTCCTCTTCACTCTTCAACTCCTCAGCCCAGCCATATCACAGCATCTACCCGAGCTGTATCACCACGTTCCCAAACCCTTTTATCCAAAAGCGTTTACGGAAAACAGACGTAAGTCTACTCGCTCCAGCCATCGATGGACGCAGGTTTCACCTGCGTCGTGCGCTGGTCCGCTTCGCTAGTCTGACTTACACTACCCGAGCTGTATCACCACGTTCCCCGTCGACGACTTTATGGTGTCGCTTAGCGTTATGTTCCCGCTGACGTTGAGCTTCTCGTTCGCCGTGGTCGTCCCGATGCCGACGCTGCCGAAAAGTTTATATTGTTGTAAGTAAAGTATTATACTTATGATACAACAATTTGTAGACAGGGAGCCTGAATTGAAATTTTTGGAAAAAAAATATTCAGAGGCTACGCCGCAACTGATAATTATTTACGGCAGGAGAAGAACAGGCAAGACGGAACTCATTAAAAGGTTCATTCAGAATAAAACAGCAATCTATGTTTTGTGCACCAAGGACAGCATGGCGGAAAATCTTAAGGACATGAAAAGAAAGCTGCACGGAATTACGGGCAAGGAATATTTTCTGAAGCTGGATACCGGTTCGTTTTTTGACTTGTTCAGATACATGCTCGAGGAAATCGGGAATAAAAAGGTCGTGATTGCTCTCGATGAATTTCCGTACCTCATAGAGCTCGAAAGGGGGGTAGTTTCTACGTTCCAGAAGATTTGCGATGAACTGCTGAAGGACAGAAAAGTATTCCTGCTTCTGTGCGGCTCAAGCATAGGCATGATGGAAACGGAAGTTCTGGGGACCACAAGTCCCCTTTATGGAAGAAGGACGGGCGAGTGGAAGGTTGAGCCGTTCAGGTTCAGGAACCTGAGGGAGATGCTCGGGAAATTTTCCATCGAGGAGCTTGTAAAAGCATGGTGCGTTTTCGGAGGCACGCCGTTTTATCTTTCCCAGATAGACCCGAAAATGACCGTCGCTGAAAACATAAAAAGGAAAATACTGGCAAAGGGGGAAATACTTTACAACGAACCCAGGATTTTGCTCAGGGAAGAGTTCAGGGAGCCGAAAACGTACATGCTCATTTTGAAGTACATGTCACTGGGCTGCGGCTCGCAGGGCGAGCTGTCGTCAATGACCGGGATAGAAAAGGGCAACCTTTCCAAATACCTTTCTGTTCTGGAAGAAACGCAACTGATAAGGTACGTGCTTCCTCTGGGGCAGAGAAAGAGAGGCATCTATGTTATCAGCGACCCATTCTTCAATTTCTGGTTCAGGTTCGCATACCCGAACCTGTCCGACCTTGAAATAGGGCTTGTTGACGAGGTGTTCGCAAGAACGAAAGCCCAGCTTAATGCCTATTACGGAACGATGTTTGAACATTTGACAATGGAGCTTGTAAAATCAAAAGACGTGCCGATGCCTTTCGGCTTCAGCTGGGCCGGCAGATGGTGGCACAAGGACAAGGAGATAGACCTTGTTGCCCTGAACGAGGGGACAAAGGAAATCCTGTTCGGTGAGTGCAAGTGGCAGGACGGGGCGGACGCAAGGAAGATTGCCGGAAAGCTCAGGGAAAAATCAAAATTTGTGGGCTGGAACGCGGACGGGAGAAAGGAATACTATGCGGTTTTTGCGAAAAGCTTCAGGGAGAAAATAAAAGAGCCCGGATTGTTCCTTTTTGACCTGAAGGATATCGAAAGGGCGCTCTTGGCGCATGGCAAGAAGGCCGGGAAAGCCTCGGATTGGGCAGGGGAAAGGTTAGAAAGCCAGCCGAAATATGAGCGCCGTACACGGGTTATATGAGCTGTTTCCCGTAAACGGCATGCAGGGGGAAGAATTCGTAATAATTCTTCTCGTCGAACCACGCGCACTTGAAGTCCTTCACGGCGAGCTTCGTCCTGCTCGCAAGGGCCAGCGCATAAATTGTCAGCTGGCTGGCTGCGTTTGTTTTATTGGCCTCCGGCTTGTAGTCGAGTATGTGAATCAGGCCGTTCCTTATCTGGAGGACGTCGATGTGGCCCGTTACCGGGGTCCTGTAATTTTCGAAGTTCAAGGTGAAGCCTTTGCCCTTGAAGTATTCGATGTCGTCCGCCGTCAGATAGACAGGGACTTCTGCCGCTATCGTAACGCTGTCGTTCGCCAGCATGAACTTCTGGATTGTTTCGTGCCTTTCCTTGTTTGTTTTGGCCAGCCGGAGGGCAAGACCGGCCAGTACGTTTGCCCGGTTCTCCTTTCTTATCCTTATGAAATCCAGGGTTTGCATTTCCATCTGCGACGCCCTCTTTTCCATCCCTTCGCCGCCCATCCTAAAAATATGATGCGGGAAATCCTTCGTGGGAATTTTCTCAAGGTACGCTTTCAGAAGACTGGATTTCTGCCCCGGAAGCTCTTTTGACAGGAGCTCAAGCTTGGCCTTGTGTAGCCTGAAAGCGTACACCTGCCCGTGGTCGAAGTTTTGGGCTAAAAGCATTTCCTCAGGTGAAAACATCCTTGCGGCCTCTTCCCTGAGCCTTGAAAAAGTGCACAGTTTGGAATAATATTTCACCCATGAATGAATAGTCGTGGGTGGAACGGCGTGCCTGAATCTTCTGGAAATCTCCTTCCTCGTCTGCTCCAGAGTATGGCCGAGATTGTAATAGGAGATTGCATTGAGGACGATTTTCGGGGGATAGCTCCTGTGCTTCAGCTTCCTGTCCGTGAATATCTTCCCGCACTTCTTGCACATGTATCTCTGCGACGCGCCGTATTTCAGCCTCCGCACGCCGTATCTCACGGAAGCGCATGCGCATTCGGGGCAGATGGGGTTGGGCGGGAGCGGATTGCAATGGCCGGAAGGGATTCGACGGGAAGGAATTTTAACGGAAGGGGCGGGCATGAGGAATTGTTGGAATTTTCCACTAATAAAATCACCGGCCTTTTGCGGGAAAATAATATATGCCGCCTTGGCAAAGGTTAATCAATGTTCGGAATCAGCTTCTCCACCAGGGCCAAAAAGGAATTTGATGAAATGGAAGGAAAGCAAAAGGAAAGGATTGCTGAGATTTTAAGAACGCTTTCATTCGACCCCGTCCCGGTAAAGATGTTAGATGTCAAAAAGCTGGCCGGCCTTTCCGATACGTTCAGAATCAGGATTGGGAAAATCGAATGGTGTACGTAGTAGACTGGAAAAACAGGCATGTTGTTCATAGCAAGGATAGGATTCAGGGGAAAGGTGTATTAAAAACCTCAGGAACCAAAGGGAATTGTTTTTCCGTTTTTGTATTCTTTTAACGCTTCTTTAACAGCCTTTACGTCCTCCCTGCCCGGCTTTTCAGTCCCAACTACGGTTAATTCTAGATGGATAAGCCTGACCTTGATTTCCTCAAGTTCTTTTAGAATTTTTTGGGGCTGTAGATGCATGGTTTAATATTGAGGGCGCTGCCTATAAACTTTTTGAAACTTTTTGCGGCATGGGATTTGGCAAGCCTCTCAACCCATTTTTGAAATAAAACCAACCCGATTTTGCATGCAGGTTATCGACCCTAAATTGAACGACCCGAAACTGGAAATGAAGCGAGTCGCGGCATCGCTCTTTTTGCTGCCGGCGCGATCCTTTACCGCTGGCCCCGCCCCCGTTTTTTCGTGAGGGGTGTCAGGCCCGCATGGTGGGCCGATCCAGTCCGACAGACCGGCCCGTCAGAGCGGGCCGGGATAGGCCTTGTGGTGGGGGGGGGCCGGGGCAAGCAAGCGCATTCAAGCATGTGACTGCTATGACTGAATGGAAAAAAAGAAAAAGAGAAAGAAAAAAGGGGAGAGGATGGCAGAATGCTGAAGAAAAAAGGAAAATGGAAAGGGGCCGGATTTAGCCCCTTTCAACCACCTTCCTTCAAGTCCTCTTCACTCTTCAACTCCTCAGCCCAGCCATATCACAGCATCTACCCGAGCTGTATCACCACGTTCCCAAACCCTTTTATC
>Ga0315274_10001078_pt1 | contig 42326 bp, 36 predicted proteins | sample YL17G02_20_MG_FD_203700 | JGI IMG/M metagenome (GOLD analysis project Ga0315274, IMG submission 203700) | Sediment microbial communities from Yellowstone Lake, YNP, Wyoming, USA - YL17G02_20 | ecosystem: Environmental > Aquatic > Freshwater > Lake > Sediment | place: USA: Wyoming | collected...
TGCAGTGGTCCTTGCTTGCGGTTCCATCCGTCAAGACTGCGGAGGATATATCACAACACTGCGCCGGGCGCAAACTTCCCATCTTGCCTATCCGACCCAGCTATGCGCGCTGGCCCTGCTCATGTGAAAGGCCAAGTAGCCGGTTATGTTCCGATCGCAGGTATCGCAGAGATTCGTCCTTGACCACGCCAAGAGCCTCGAACGATGCGGTCTTCTCCGCTGTCCATAGATCGCTGTCGTGCTCCAGCGAAGTCAAGAACGACCGATTGAGTCCAGTCCAGTAGTCAGTTGCGCTCTTACTTGGGTGCAGCAATGAGATCGTCTTGAGTACCTCGTGAAGGGACTCTTCTGCTGCCTGTGGTTTCCTCCGCATACCGACTCCGACCAGCGCGGCCAGATGGGAGTAGCTGAGAATGCAGACGTTCCTCGCAATGGCTTGCTGGTATATTTGGCTCGTTCGACCGGGCAACTGATAAATCGGACACACGATTGCCGCAAAATCAAGCCCCTGTCGCCAGCCATCCATAGCCTGTACCTTGAAGTCCTTCTGGTTCTTGGCAGTTCGGCTCAAACGGAACGCCTTGGCATCGGCTACGAGCGAGTAATTACGTCCCCGCGCTTGGACATCTGCGGCGTCCGCTCGCGCAGTGATAACAGCGCTTCGGAGCCCGATTGCGGACAAGGACTCGCATATCACGGCGCCAGTGTACTTCGAGTACAACTTCTCTTCGGAAGAGTCGTGTCCGTATTGCTCCGGCATTGCCCCACAGAGCCTCAGGTGATCAAGAAGAGCCTCCTTGCCGTCTCTCGCTATCTCGGCTCGGAGTTCCTCGATCATCTTTGTGGAATCGTCGCCGAACGAACCGCTGAGTTTTGCCAGTTCAGCAACCCAGTAAGCGCGACGTGTCTTGGCTTCAGGCCTCATTCGGGTTTTCTACATTCATGAGCATGGTAACGTAACCCTCTGACGCCTAGCAATGATCGCGCAGACTGCGTCAGCCGGTCGGGGCAGACCGTCCGGTCCCACCTAAACCGGGGAGCGTCCCACGGCTGACCGCTCCAACGTATTCCTCTTGGTGCGAGTCCGCCTTCGGAGGATTCTCGCGTCCACCCTGGCGGGAATCCCTTCCCGCAAAGTCGCAGGATTGGAATCCTGCGAACCGTGCGTGCAAGATAGTCCGCCTGCGGCGGATGGTACGAGCAATGCCGATACCGAGGCCATTGTCAGCGGGGCGGCGGGCAGCGTCAAATGAGGGGCAGGCCGGGTCGCGCGGCTCGGATGGGTCGTGTCGTCCCCGGGGCGGCGGCCCTGATCGTTCCTCCCCCACACACGGAGCGCATCAGGCGGGGGGAAGGTAATCCACGTAGTTGGGATACCACATGGAGGTTTCAACCTTGCGCTCGATGGCGTCGTCGGGGATGATGCGGCCTAGGTTTTGGCGGCGGGCCTCACGCATCACGCCGCAGGCGATTTTGCGGCTCACCTCGCGGAGGTCGCTGGGATCGGGATAGATGGCCCCGCAGTCCAGGCGTTGTGGTTTGACGCACTCGGCCAGCGTTCGCGCGGCGGTGAGGAACATGTCGTCGGTGACTTCGTGGGATTCGGAGAGGATGCAGCCCAGCCCGACGCCGGGGAAAATGAAGACGTTGTTGCCCTGGCCGATGACGTGGGTGCGACCGTCGTATTCCACGGGAGCGAAGGGGCTCCCCGTGGCGACGATAGCTCGCCCTTGGGTCCAGGTGACGGCTTCTTCGCCGGTGCATTCGGCCTTGGAGGTCGGATTGCTGAAGGGGAGGATAATCGGCTGTTTCACATGGCGGGCCATTTCGCGGACGACTTCCTCGGTGAATACGCCTGCCCGGGCGGTCGTTCCCAAGAGCACAGTGGGTTTCACATGACGCACGACCTCCAGTAGCGCAACGGAGTCCTCGGGGCGGATGCCGTAGTGGGCCATATCGTCGCGGCTTAGGGCGAAAGCCTGTTTGTTGCGACTCTGGCCGATGCGCCCTTCGTACACCAACCCTTGCGAGTCCAGAAAGACCTGTGCCCGGCGGACGGTCTGATCGTCCATGCCGTCGGCGCGCATGGCGGCCTGGACGAGGCGGGCGATGCCGACTCCTGCGGCGCCGGCCCCCATGTAGACGATCCGCTGGTCGGCGAGGCGCTCCTTGGTGATCCGCAGGGCGCTGAGAATACCGGCGAGGGCGACCGCGGAGGTGCCCTGAATGTCGTCGTTGAAGCTGGGAATGCGCTTGCGATAGCGGTCGAGGACCATGAAGGCGATGTCCTTGTGGAAGTCCTCCCATTGGAGCAGGGCGTGGGGGAAGACTTCGCAGACGGCCTCGACGAAGGCTTCGATGAAGGCGTCATAGGCCTCGCCGCGCAGTCGGCGGTGGCGATAGCCGAGATAAAACGGGTCGTTGAGCAGTTCCGCGTTGTTGGTCCCGACGTCGAGGCTGATGGGAAGGCAGTGCGCGGGATGAATGCCCGCCGCGGCGCAGTACAACGCGACCTTGCCAATCGAGATTCCGATTCCGCCCGCGCCTTGATCGCCCAGGCCGAGGATGCGTTCGTTATCCGTGGCCACGATGAGGCGGATTTCGGGATGGACCGCGTTGCGGAGGAGATCGGGAATCCGGTCGAGGTCGTCGGGGGTGATCCAGATTCCGCGCGGCCGCCGGAAAATGTGGCTGTATTGCTGGCAGGCGCGGCCGACGGTGGGGGTGTAGACGATGGGCATCAGTTCGGCGATGTTCTCGACGAGCACGCGATAGAAGAGGATTTCGTTGCGGTCGTGAAGGGCGGCCAGGCCGATGAACTTCTCCAGATCATCGCTCTTGGCCCGGACGTGCTCCATCTCCAGCGCGACTTGCTCCTCGATGGTGAGCTGCCGGGGCGGCAAGAGGCCCTGTAGCTTGAGCGTCCGCCGCTCGTCGTGCGGAAAGGCCGCATCCTTGTTGTACATGGCGTCGCGTAACAGCTCCGCACCGGTGCAGGGCACTTGAACGCCGGCGGCGAGGGCTGTGGTTGATTTTACGGCTGTTTGCATGGTCATCTCCAAACCGGACCTCGTGGTCTTCGGTGAAATAATGGCTCGCAAGACCCGTGCCAGAGTCATCGGGAAAAAAGGGGCGGCGACACCGAACCACGGACAAGGCAAGCTGGAGCGAGCCGCCTGCAAGGGTGACGCTCCAGCGACTAGAGCGTTCTTGGGCGGATCACTTCGGCGCGAGGCGTTTTCGGATGTAGTCGGCGCGGGCGACGGCGCGTTGGTCCTCGTCGAGCGAGCGGCCCTGCATCTTCTGAAGATGCGCCGGTTGGGTGTACAAGAATAATTCGTGCAGCGTGTGCAGGTCGAACTCCTTGAAGCGCCCCATCTGGATGCCCATGTGGATAGGAGATAGAAGCGATTGGGTTTCGCCGCTGCTGATGCGGCGGGCGTTGCAGAGCACGCCGTAGGCCCGCCCAATCCGATCATCCAGTTGCGACTCGTGGTGCCGGGCGAGGGTTTCCCTCGCGGTCCGTTCATACCCGACAATGTTGGGGATGATCGTCTCGCTGAAGGTGTGGATAATCGCCTCCTCGGACTTGCCGAGGGTCGTCTGGTTGGAGACCTGGTAGAGGTCGCCGATCGCCTCGGTCCCCTCGCCGTAGAGGCCGCGGACGGCGAGTCGGAGATCGCGGGCGGCCCGGGCGACCCGCTCAATCTCCTTCGTCAGCCGTAGGGCCGGCAGGTGCAACATCACGGAGACGCGAATCCCGGTGCCCACGTTCGTCGGGCACGCGGTGAGGTAACCAAGCCGGCGATCGAAGGCGAAGGCAAGATCCCTCGCCAAAGAATCGTCAACATCGTTGATCTCCGCCCAAAGCTCCTCCAACTGCAACCCGCTGCGCAGACCTTGCAGGCGCAGGTGGTCTTCTTCGTTAATCATGACGGCCCGCGTCTCGTTCGGCGAGACGGTCACGCCGCGGCTGCCCTCGGCGGCGGCGTGTTGACGGCTGATGAGATGCCGCTCCACGAGGACGTTGCGGTCGATCACGTCCGCCGTTTCGAGGTCGACCAGCAGATCATCCTTGCCGGGGGAGGTGGTGGTGATGGCCTGCGAAAGGCAGCGGTAAATCTCCGTCCGCTGGCCGGCGTCGGCGGTGGTGAGGAACGGATGCTCGGCGAGGTTCCTGGCCAAGCGGATGCGCGAGGAGACCACGATGTCGGACATCGGCCCTACGCCGCGAAGCCACTCTCCCGTCGTCTTGGTCAGATCGTCGAGGGTCATCCGATTTCCAGGGTCCGGATTTGGTCGCGGACGCGGGCGGCCCGCTCGTAGTTTTCCTGGTCGATCGCCTCCTGGAGTTCGCGGCGGAGGCGAAGGATGCCGGTTTGCTTCTTGACCGTCGCCTCCGCGGTGGGAGGCACCTTGCCGACGTGGTGCGTGCCGCCCTCGTGTGCCCGTTGGATCAACGGCGTGAGCAACGCCGCGAAGGCGACGTAATCGTGGGGGCAGCCGAGGAGTCCCTTGACTTGGAACTCCTTGAAGGTCAACCCGCACTTGGGGCAGGCCAAGTCGTCGCCGCCGCCCAGGCCGGTCTTGTGTTTGATAAACTGCTGGAGGATTTCGTTGGTGGTGTGGTGGGTCTGCTTGATGATGACGCCGGCCTTCTCGGCGCAGTCCTCACACAGATGCTGCTCACGCTTTTCGGGCATCGTGTCGGTGATGTGCACCGTGGCCTTGGCCTGATGGCAATGTTGACAGACCATACCCAAGCCCCAACTCCGTCACAGCGAGCCGCAACCCACGGGCTCACGATTCCCAAAGGATTTTACGAACCCGTGCCTTCATCGTCAAACCACGCGGCTATTCTGAACGCCCCGCGGCCGCAGGGTGGAGAGGCTCGAAGATCGCCACGCAACCCGGGGCCTCGGTCACCTCGACGCGACGAAGCGAGGAAAGCCCGGCGGCGAACAGGCCGTCGTAGATATGCTTGGCCACCACCTCAGCGGTCGGGTTCGCACCGCGCAACGCCGGGTGGGCGTTCAAGTCCGTGCCGTCGAAGGGGCCGACGGCGGACCTGAGGGCCGCCTGGGCTTCACCGAAGTCGATCACCATGCCTGCGTCGTCGAGTTGCGACTTACTGAAGAACGCCCGGACGCGCCAGTCGTGGCGGTGCGGGTCTTCCACCATGCCGTTGAGATACCGCACGCGGTGAACAGCCGAGAATCCCGCCTCTATGCTGATCGTGAACACCCGTTGGTTCCTTCAAACAAACCGGCGCCAGTATACCCACGGCGGCGCGGGGAAGCAGTTGAACGTTGACCGGCGCCGAGTCGAGTTATAGCATCGCGCCATGCTATGTTTCCAACCGACGCGGGCGGAATTTCGCGGTCTGTGTTTTCATGCCAACACGATCCCCATCTACGCGAGCTTGCTGAGCGACCAGTTGACGCCGGTGTCGGCCTGTGAGCGGATCGTGGCTGGCTCCGAACCGGCGAGGCAATATCACGAAACCCTCAACAAGGCCCAGAGGTGGTCCCGTTGTTGTCACAACCCCGTCACGCGCATGAGATGATCGCGGTATTCGTCGGCGAGGTCCTCGGCCTTGTGCCCGAAGTACGCCTCGAAAACGGCTGAACCAACGGTGACGTCGCCGCGATCGCCGCCCGACAGCTTCGCAGCGCTGAGCCTGACCGGGAACGTACCGTCGGCGATGTCGGATAAGAGCCGGTCGAAATCCTTTGCATAACGCCCCCCGCCGCCGTGTCGTAGGAATGTCACCAGCACCCAGGCCTGGGCGTAATAGACTTGCGTTACGCCGCTATGCTCTTGGCTGATGATCTCGCCCGCGTCGGTATCGATGATCCGGCCGAGGGACAGCAGCCTGCCCGTCTGAACGGCCTCGCGCAGGCTGTTGATGCGGAAGGTATTGTGCGACGGATCGAACGTCGGCTGACGGCCCGCGTACTCGACGGCCTCGTGACAACAGGCCAGCCCTTCGTTGAGCCACGCGGGGATCGCGAACGTAAACCGCGAGCCGACGTATTGATGCCAGCCCTCATGGGCGAGCGTCGCCAGCGTGGCCGAGCGGTTCATAAAGAATGACACGGACGTGTCACCTTCGGTGAACCCGCCGGAGCGAATCCGCGAGTACACGGCCGCCCGCGCAGGGAAACGCCGTCGCGTGAAACGCTCCCACTCCGAGCGCGTGCCGAAGACGTACATGGTGAGTCTGTGTTCCGGGCCACCCGCGGTGGGGAGCGTCGCCTCGTAGCGACGATAGGCCGCCTCCACGAACGCCGGCAAGGCGGCCTCAAACTCCGCGTCGGTCAGCGTGCTGTTGATCTCGAAATGATCGGTGACGAAACGGCGTCCGACGAACCCGTCGTCGGACCATGCACTCTTAACCACCGCAGCCGACGGACTTCGCGGGGCGCAGCCGGAGATTGCCAACGCGGCCAGAAAACCGATCTGTCGATACCGACCGACGCCCATAGGCAGTTCGTGCAGCGTAGGGCGCGAGCGGCGAGCGGTCAAACACCCTTCCGTGCTTGGACCGGCATCTTCTTTCAAGCTATCATGGCCAACTAAAGTCGCGCGGCAGGCGTAATCAGAGCGTGGAGCGGAAGACGCGACCTAATCCGCTCCCTGCCCGTCGCGGCTCGGATTGGGGTGTCGAGGAGTCAACGCGCGGCGGGCCGCAAGGCTCCGCCACCTCTGACCACGGAGTGACGTGCTCGATGTCGCAACACAACGAATCGGAAAAAGTCATCATCATCGGCTCCGGTCCGGCGGGTTGGACGGCGGCGATCTATGCCGCGCGGGCCAACCTCCGGCCGTTGGTCTTCGCCGGGCGGCCCAAGACCGTCCCGACGACTATTCTGCCGGGCGGACAGTTGATGATGACCACGGAGGTGGAAAACTACCCGGGCTTTCCGCACGGCGTGACCGGGCCGATGATGATGTCCTATTTCGAGCAACAGGCCGTCCGATTCGGCACGCGGATCGTCACCGACAACGGCCTCAACCCCGACGTGTCCAATGCTGACGACGGGCACAGCTACTCTTATCAAGACTGCAAGAGCGTGGACCTGTCGCGCCGGCCTTTCGTGGTTGTCGGCGAGGACGACACGGAATACGCGGGGCACTCGGTCATCATCGCCACGGGTGCGACGGCCAATTGGCTGGGGTTGAAGAATGAGCAGCGGCTCGCTCAAGCCGGCGGCGGGGTGAGCGCCTGCGCGGTGTGCGACGGAGCTTTGCCGGTTTTTCGAGATAAGGTCCTGGGCGTCGTGGGTGGGGGCGATTCGGCCGTCGAGGAAGCGACTTACCTCACCAAATTCGCCTCCAAGGTCTACATGATCCACCGGCGGGACCAGCTCCGCGCGTCGAAGATCATGGCCGAGCGGGCCAAGAGCAATCACAAGATCGAGTTCCTGTGGAACAAAGGCGTCATTGACATACTCGGCGACAATATGATTACGGGCGTGAAGTTGAAGGACACCGTCACCGGCGCGGAATCCACGCAACCCTTTGGCGGCCTGTTCATGGCCATCGGCCACACGCCCGCGACGGCCTTCCTCGACGGCCAACTCGAACTCGACGCAAAGAAGTACATCAAACTGAAAGACCCCTATCGTTCGACCACGAGCGTCGAGGGCGTCTTCGCCGCGGGCGACTGCGTGGACAGCGTCTACCGCCAGGCCGTCACCGCCGCAGGCATGGGCTGCAAGGCCGCCCTCGACGCGGAACGTTGGCTGGCGGAAAAGGGCATCGAGTAGGGTCCGCTGTGCGGACTTGTAGCGCCACCCCTCGTGGGTGGCGCCGATCAGAACCGCGACAGGCATGGAGCGGTCTATCCGGACCCCAAGCGCGAGCGAGGGGTACGCGGGAACGCAGCATGGTGAATCGACTCTGTTATCGTCGCGACGTATAATGTGCGCAAGGGCGCGGACTTGAAGGAATCATATATGTCCAGTGATGAATGGCGTAAACGGATCGTTTGCGATCCCGGGATTCACCACGGTGAACCGTGCGTCCACGGCACGCGGATCGCCGTCTCGGTGATCGTCGGCAGCCTCGCGGATTTGACCGTTGACCACCTCCTTCGCGAATACCCCCAGCTCACGCGCGAAGATATCCAGGCGGCGCTGTTGTACGCAGCCGAAGCGGCGCACAGTACGCTCGTGGCATGATGGCGATACGCGGTGTGAAACTCGACGAAGATCTTTCCCCGATGGTCGCCGAGCCGCTGCGTGAAGCGAGTTTCACCGTTGCGACGGTGTTTGCTCAAGGCTGGAGTGGGCTCAACGATAAGGAGCTTTGGAGACGGGTCGTTGCCGAAGGGTTCTTCTTCGTCACCGCGGACAAGGGATTCGCGGACACCCGTACGCGCCCACCAGGGACCCATCCGGGGATTCTGCTTCTTCGGCCACAGCGGGAAAGCATTGTTGATTTGCGCGAAATCGTTGCATCGGTCGTCGCGGAACATGACTTGGAGTCACTCGCTGGGACCGTGACGGTGGCGACCCCTCGTGGCATTCGCATCCGGCGCCCGCCCCGTCAAACATAGACAGAGCGCGGCCGGCATTCATCATCGTTCGAAGGCGGGCAGGCCGTGACCGCCGCGGGCATGGGCTGCAAGGCCGCCCTCGACGCGGAACGTTGGCTGGCGGAAAAGGGGATTGAATAAACGCCACCCAGCGACGACCCAAACCGGGCTACCCTGCAACCGGCGACCCGATCGGCGTTCCACACTCGGGGCAGCGATCGGAGGTTAGGCCGCGAAGCAAGTAATCGCAATTCGCGCAGCGCGGCTCCTCTACGCGGATCGAGATGCGCAGCCCGCAGGAAACGCAGACCGACTTCCCAACCGACAGCGACTGCTTTCTGCGGCAGCGTGGGCAGAAGAGAACGATCTCGGCCAGCTCGATGGAACCGGGTTCGACGTCCACCTTGCGATTCATCCGTGCGAGCACGAGCAGGGCAAGCGTTCCGCAGGCGGCGATAATCCCAGTCGCCTCCATGAATCGGCCGACGATTTCGGCGTCGATTGGCACACCGCCGCGGAACTGATCCTCGGTCACGACCAAGACGGCCAGGAGCGCCGTCGCGCCGGCGGCGGTGATCGCACCATTGCGGACCCAACCCTGATTCGACGTCAGGTTAACGGCGACCAAACAGAGGTTGGCATGGGCGACAACCGCGCCGACACCGATGAGTGCGCAGAAGATGACGACCCCGAGACGACTTCCCGTCGGGTTCCAAATCTCCGCGGACCACATAAACCACGCCGCCACGCTCGCCGTGATGCCCACCCCGCGCCAGTTCCACCGCTCGCCGGCGGAGCGACCTACGAGGGTGGGTACGGTGAGGAGCCCCAGCACCGCCAGTGCATTCGCTGTGCCCCAGGAGCGGCTGCCATGGCCTCGAAATGAATCGGGCTGCCAGATGGCGACCAGGTAGGCTACGAAAGTTATAGTGACGAGCCCCAAGGCCGTCTTCGCGGCGACGGCATGGCGTGGAGTGCGCAGTGGGACGGCGCAGGTCATCGCCGCGCCCACAGCAAGGCCGAGGAAAACCATCGTGAACGTGATCCTAGTCTCGGCGTCGACGATGAACACGTTGAGATCCTGAGCGATCCTCCAAATGAGCGACAGGGCCATCAAGAACTCGAGGATGACCGCGGCCATGCACAACAAACCAGCCCACCGAAGCTGTTTCCGGTCGATCAAGAGCGATGCGGGCATCATCAGAGCACATGCCAGCGCGGTGGCGATGCCCGTGCCGACGAGCCTCCCCACCAAGTTGCCGCCCTGGGTGAGGACGGCGAGGGCGCCGGTCGCGGCGGCCAGACCGAGCGACCACAACATCAAGCGTAGGAAGATGGTTCGGAGAGGCATCATGAACTCCTTGGGAGCATGCCATTAAGGGTGGCGGGGGTAATCGTTTCGCGTCATGCTGCGCTGAGCGAAGCATCTACCCGCGTAAGAAGATTCTTCGCTGCGCTCAGAATGACATCCCGTGGCCATTTTCGCCACTCCAGACGGGATGCGCCCGAACTCCTTTTGTCCCGCACTTTTGACTTGCCTCTGGACCCTCCGCTCAGTAGTCTATAGTCTTCAAAGGGAAGCCTCCACGGGAGACAACGCATGGTGGCACGAAACGGTTTCAATCGACGGGAGTTCATCCACCTGGCTGCGGGGAGCGCGGCCGGGTTGTATCTGGGAGGATGCTCAATGTCCTCACGACCCTTCGCGAACCTTCCCGCCGGGGCCATGGGACCGGCGCCGAAGGACCAGTGGCCGGAGCTTGCACAACTCGCCCTTTCGCGGATCAAAGCCGGCGGATGCGCCTACGGCGACATCCGGTTGCTGGAGACGCACAACCAATCGGTCCGCGCCGAGGACCGTCGCATCGCCAACGTCGGCGAGCGGTTCGACAGCGGATTCGGCATTCGCGCCCTGTACAACGGGGCGTGGGGCTTTGCCGCGAGCGCCGATTTCACGCCGGACGAAGTCGAGCGAACGGCCGAGCGGGCGGTGGAAATCGCCCGGGCCAGCCACATGCTCATGCAGACGCCGGTCAAGCTCGCGGACGAACCGGTCCATCGCGATCGGGTCAAGACGCCCTTCAAGGTCGATCCCTTCACCGTGTCGCTCGAGGAGCGGTGCAACCTCCTGCGGAATACTTGCGAGATTCTCCACCAAGAGAAAGGCATCATTCGATCCAACGGTTTCCTTTGGACGCAGCGGGACCTCAAGCACTTCGCCTCCACCGAGGGGACGGTGCTTGACTTCGATTTGCTCGCCGTCGGCGGCAGCTTCGGGGCGACGGCCAAGAACGACGACGACTTCCAGTCGCGGGAGTTCTCTGTGCCGTTCATCCGCAGCGGGTACGAGCACATCACCGCGGCGGACTTCGTCGCCCAGGCCCCGCGGGTGGCGGCTCAGGCCGTCGAGAAGGTCACCGCCAAGCAGCCGACGCCCGGGAAGTATGACCTGGTGCTCGATCCGGCGCATCTGTCGCTGACGATTCACGAGAGCTGCGGCCACCCGACGGAACTCGATCGAGCCTTGGGCTATGAGGCGAATTTCGCCGGGACGAGCTTCTTGACGCCCGACAAACTAGGCAGCTTCCGTTACGGCTCGAAGCATGTGAACTTAATCGCCGATAACACCCGCGCGGGAGCGATGGCCAGCACCGGCTACGACGATGACGGCGTCGCCGGGCAGCGCTGGCCGATCATCGAGGAGGGAATTCTCCGGGGATACTCCACCAACCGAGAGGTCGCCGGCGCAATCGGGGAGAAGCGGTCTCGCGGCTCATGCCGGGCGGACAGTTGGAGTTCGGTTCCGATCGTCCGCATCGCCAACGTCGGTTTGGAGCCGGGGAGCGAAACGCTCGATTCGCTCCTCGCGGGCATCAAGGACGGCATTTATATCGAAGGGCTGGGGAGCTTCAGCATCGATCAGAAGCGCTACAACTTCCAGTTCGGCGGCGACGCCTTCTGGGAGATCAAGGACGGCAAGCGGGGAGCGATGCTCAAGAACGTGATCTACAACGGCATCACCCCGGAGTTCTGGAACAGTTGCGACGGCGTGGCCGACCGGAGTCACTGGCGGGAGCACGGCTTCGTCAGTTGCGGCAAGGGCCAGCCGGGTCAGTCCGGCTGGATGACCCACGCCGCCGCCGACGCCCGGTTCCGGCAGGTAAACGTGATTAACCCGAAGGCGTAGGGCGGGCGACTTTCGGACGTCGGAGCGTTATTGGCAAGATTTGACAATAACTGCCAAAAAGTGTATTATTTCGGCGGGAGGATTTGACCATGACCACGATGAACGTTTCCCTGCCGGATGAGATGAAGGCCTTTGTCGAAGAGCAGGTTCAGCGAGGCGGGTACAGCACGGCCAGCGAGTACCTGCGTGAACTGATCCGCAAGGCCCAAAAACGTGCGGCGATGGAACGGCTCGAAAAGCTGCTGCTTGAGGGCCTCGACAGCGGGCCGCCGATCCCGGTTACGCCGGAGTTCTGGGAGGAACGCCGCCGAGAGCTCGAAAGACGGCTCAGCCGGCGGAAGGCAGATAAATGACGAAGTCGCTCGTCGTGGCCCCGCAAGCGGAGTCGGACCTTGATGGGCTAGCTGAGTACCTCGGTCGGGATGACCGTCGCTTGGCCGCACGCTTTCTGGCCGCTGCCGATACGACGTTCCTGGATTTGGCCGCGACGCCGGGTCTCGGCCGCTTACGCGAGTTCCGAAATGACAGGCTTCAAGACCTTCGTTCGTGGCGAATACGCGGGTTTGAGAATTGGCTGGTGTTCTATCGCGTGACGGAGGAGGCGGTCGAGATTCTCCGCGTTTTGCATGGAGCCCGCGATCTGGAGGCCCTCTTCGAGGCGGAGGAGGGAGACCTGTGAACGTCGCCCCGGTCCGTTCGGGCGTCGCCGTCGCCCGGACTCGGAGCGGCAAGGGCCGACCGGGGCAGTCCGGTTGGATGACCCACGAGGGTGCCGACGCCCGATTCCGACAGGTGAACGTGATAACCCCGAAGGGGCAGGAGAACCCCTAGAAGATGACGATTGATCGACTGCGACATGTAGCGCGAGCCATTCCGTTCAAGCCGTTTACGTTCTCCCTGACGGACGGACGACGCTTCCGTGTGCGCAGCCCGGAGTTCATCATGATCACACCGGAAGCGAGCCGGACGGTCGTCATCGCCGAGTCGGGAGAGGATTACAGCATTGTCGATCTGCTGCTGGTTACATCCATTGACTTTGGAAAAGCGCAGCGGCGGCCCCGTCCGAATGGACGCCTTCGCCGCTGATGAGCCGGTTTCTTAGAGAAGGACTCAACAATGGCCCTGAAGCTCGCATCCGAATCAACGTTCCGCCGCATCGTCGATACCCTCCTGTCGGCGGCGACGGCGGACCATACGTTCGTCAGTTTCGGCGACTCGGAGTCGTCCACGCTGCGCTTCGCCAACAACCAGGTCGTGCAAAACGTCTCCGTCCGCGACCCGAATGTTTCGGTTCGCGTCGCCTTCGGGAAGAAGGCGGGCAGCACCAGCACCAACCGGCTCGACACGGCCTCACTGACCACGTTGGTCCGACAGGCCGAGACCATCGCCCGGCTCGCCCCGGAGGACCCGGAATATCTGCCGCCGCTGCCCAAACAGACCTACATGAAGGTTCCCTCGTACCGAGAATCAACGGCGACGATTTCGCCGATGGAGCTGGCCAAGCGCGCCAAGCCGGTGATTGACCAATGCGCCAAGAATAAACTCGTTGGGGCGGGGATTCTGGCGAACGGCGTTTCCGCGAGGGGCGTGGCCGCTTCGAGCGGACTGTTCGGATACGAGCAGTTCACGGAGGCCGAGTTTTCACTGACCGCGACGGAAGGGGACAATTCCGGTTGGACCTACAACAGCCATCGCGACGTCGAGGCCCTGAACATCGCGGCTGGGACCATCCGCGCGGTCGAGAAGGCCCTACGCTCGAGAGAGCCGCGTGAACTCCCCGCCGGCCACTACCCGGTCATCTTGGAACCCGCGGCGGTCGCCGGCGTCTTTGGAGTCATTTTCTGGGAGACCGACGCCAAAAGCTACTACAAGGGCGACAGCGCTCTCGCCGGAAAGCTCGGTTCGACCATCCTGGATCCGCGATTGACCGTCCGGACGGACCCCGCGCACCCGGACTTGATGGGCGACGGGTTCGATGGGAACGGACTGGCGGTGAGGCCGCAGGTGTGGGTGGAAAACGGCGTGCTGAAGCAACTGTACTACGACCGCTTCACGGCCCAGGAGCACAACGTCGAGCCGACTCCCTACCCCGGCGCCCCGATCATGTCGCTGAGCGGCCCGACGGTAAAGTCCATCGACGACCTCATCGCCCAGACTAAGCGGGCGATCCTGATCACCAACTTCTGGTACATCCGCTCCGTCGATCCCACGGACATGACCATCACGGGAATGACGCGCGACGGCACTTTCCTGGTCGAGGACGGCAAGATCGTGTGCGGCCTAAGGAACTTCCGCTTCCACGACAGCCCGCTGCGCTGTTTCCAGCAGGTTGACGCGGCCACCGCCCCCATGGAGTCCATCACCATGGAAAGCGGCAAAATGCTCCTGCCCGCGGTCCGCCTGCCGGACTTCCACCTATCCAGCGTGACGAAGTTCTAGGGCCCCGTCAGTCATGGATTGACGGGTAGGGCGTTCGCAGCTTGATCCGGGTTGTGCCTCTTGCGCTTCATCGATCCCGGCGCGGCGGGACTCCCGGCCTCGTCCCGGGGCGGTTGGACTCTTATAACCGCCGGATCAACTTTTGGGGAGCAGACCAGTACCGCACGGCCCCGACAACGCCCGGCCATGGTGTATACTTAAGACGGGCGCGTGAGGGCGGGACGATGCTTACGATCGAACTTACGGAGGAGGTCGCGGCGCCGCTACACACGGTCTGGGCCGTCGTCGCCGATGTGTTGCGCCAGCGGGACTTCGTGGCCTACGAGATTACGGAGGCGAGGCAAACCAACGCTTGCGACCTCGGGCCCGATTTCAAATGGCATGAGACGGGCGTGCTCCTCGGAGGGCGCTACGAGTGCGACTGCGTCGTTTTCGGCTGGGAGCCGCCGCAATGGTTCTGCTTCGGCACCAAGAACCTATTCCACGTCAGTTACGAACTTGAGGCTGTCGCCGCAGGAACGCACATCATTTATCGCTGCGAGCTGCCGCAGACGCCGGACGCACGGCGCGAGGCCTTCATCGACCTGTGCCGCCGATCCCTGCGGAACCTCAAACGCAAGCTGGAAACGCCCGTCGGCTCACGGTCGTAGATGCGGTGAACGGCGCGGAAGCGAGCTTGCGCGCGTTCACAGGGGAGTGCGCCGATGTCTCCCCTGTCGGACACGATCGGCAATGCGAGAAATGGCATGTTTCCCGTTGACAGGCAAAGTCTTGGCTGTCGAAATACTATTAGGTTGAGTCCGTCGGAAACCACCCACGTAGGATTTCTACGAGGGCGAGAAAGGATGGATCCCGACATCGCCGCAGGCTGACTTTTCGGGCAAGCTCCTCGAATATTGAAGACGACGGGACAACCTTTTTGAACCTCGTGGCTTCCTCAAAGGCGGCTTTGGGATCGGGAGGCTTGATAGAACCTCGGGGCCAAAGGCCACGATTCGCCAACCATTCTACCATCTCGGTCCGGTTCTCCCACCCAAGCGCGGTCGGAACGTGTGGTGAGTCACTCCAAATCCAACCTTCGATTTCCGGGTCAACACACACACAACGAGCGCGATTGCCCCATACGGGCTGACACGTCGACTCTACGCGCGCTGCCAGAGCGATGGCATTGTCGGTTGGAGCACCTTCCCATGCACGATCGAAAACAACTAGAGCGTACCTTGCCTCCGCGACGTACGGTTCCAGCAATGCATGGCCGGTTTTGAAGATCCCTGGATCGCGGCCAGGATGCACAATGATGCTTGCCCCCGTTAGACTGTGTATACCAAGGCTCTTGTGCCGGCATAGCAGGCCACCAATGGTCTGCTCGATGTCTTTGTCCGGCACAAGTACGATCAGATCCGCCCTCATCCAAGCACCCCGGCCGCGAAGAGCGTGCCTAAATCAAGCGTACCCTTCCAGTTCTTCAAACGGGGATGCTCATCGCCATGAACGATATCGGTCGCCCCTGAATCATCCTTGGCAAAACACAGAAGGTCTGAAGGCTTGGCTAAGCCCAGTACAACTGGCGAGTGAGACGCGCACAAAACCTGCGCCCCGTACACAGAGGACAGTGATTGGTACACGGTTTCTACTGCGCGCGGGTGGATTCCATTTTCGGGCTCCTCGATGAGGTAGATTCCTTCGGTCCCCGGCATGTAGGCCAGCAGCGTTAAAGCCAGCAATCTGAGAGTACCGTCCGAGACTACCCACGACGGAGCCTTCAGGCCGCTTTGATACTCCACCACAAGGTACCGAGAGTTGTCTTCCGGGCGCGACACGGTCGAAACAGTTTTCAGGTCTGGGATTGCAGTTCGGAAATGCGCAATCCAGCGGCTGAACTGATCCTCTCGGGACTCCTTGAGCGCCTGTACCACCCAGGGCAAGTTCGATCCATCTGGAAGGAATTCGCGGGGCGATCCCGGTGGACTTGGACGCCGCATGGATTCCGCATTCAGTACGACCCTCCGAATTCCCTCCATCAGGAAGCGCTTAACCCAAGTTGCAACGGGGAAGCGGTCCTCGTCCTCCGGAAGGTTCGCCAGTGCCGACTTGTTTGGTCCAAGTCGAAATGGATTATTCCATTCGGACGTCTCCGCCAAGAAATAGTCGTTGCCCGACTCGGCGATCTTGTTTACGACCTTCCGCCAGCCAGTTGGAGTCTTCTTGCTCGTTTCATGGACCAGGGAATTGGGGGCGGGCGGCGGCATCGGGAAGAGGGTTCGCTGAGATGGCGACGAGCGAGCCACATTTGGTGGGGTCAACCAAAGTGTTTCAGCAGCCAACGCCACCTCCTTGGATTCTCCCCGGCTTTCAATGGCAACCTCGTATCGTACCGACGCGTACTTGCCTTCGCGGAGCTTGACTACGCGCGTTTCGGGAATGGCCATTTCAATGGCCATCTCGAACCGGGATCCCTGTCGCATCCAGATTAAGTGCGAAAGGTCGGCCGCTCGCTGAGGCACACCGTTGCTGTCGCCGATTATCGCGCGGTACGGCCCGACGCGCAACATATCACCTAGGAAACCCACAACGTCGAGAAACGCACTCTTCCCTGATCCGTTAGGGCCGACTAGGGTTTGGAAGCGAGAGACCCGTTCGGACACATAGCGAAGCGAGCGGTAATTCATCGCCTCGACCCGAGTTAGCATGCCTTGCTCCTGAGAAGCGCATCGTACATTAAGGGCGAAACAGGGTTTACGCCATGTATTTGATTATCGCCGCGCCGAATTCGCTGCACCTGAGCAGTTTCACCGGTTTGCCTTCTTCGCGCATGAGGCGTTCAAAGTCGTAAGTGACCTGCCGGGCGGAGATGGCCCCGTCCACGCCTTTGAGGATGAGGTCGGCGGCCTCCGTCCAGCCCATGTAGCGGAGCATCATTTCGCCGGAGAGGATGACGCTGCCGGGGTTGACTTTGTCCTGATTGGCGTATTTGGGGGCCGTGCCGTGGGTGGCTTCGAAGATGGCGTGGCCGGTGTGGTAATTGATGTTGCCGCCGGGGGCGATGCCGATGCCGCCGACCTGAGCGGCCAGCGCGTCCGAAAGATAATCGCCGTTTAGATTCAAAGTGGCGATCACATCGAAGTCCGTCGGTCGACTGAGCACTTGCTGCAGGGCAATGTCAGCGATGGCGTCCTTCATCAAAATCTTGCCGGAGGCGAGGGCGCGTTCCTGCTCGGCGTTGGCGACCTCCTCGCCCTTTTCCTTCTTGGTGCGCTCCCACTGCGACCAGGTGTACACCTTGTCGGCGTATTTCTGCTCGGCGAGTTGGTAGCCCCAGTCGCGGAAGGCGCCCTCCGTGAACTTCATGATGTTGCCTTTGTGCACCAGGGTGACGCTTTTGCGTTTGTTCTGGACGGCGTAGCGGATGGCCGCCGCGATGAGACGCTTGCTGCCCTCGCTGCTCACCGTCTTGATACCGATGCCGCTGGTGGCCGGGAAACGAATCTTCTGCACGCCCATCGCATCTTGCAGGAAGGCGATCACCTTCTTCGCCTCCGGCGTCCCCGCGGCCCACTCGATGCCCGCGTAGATGTCCTCGGTGTTCTCGCGGAAGATGACCATGTCCACGAGTTCAGGCCGCTTGACGGGCGAGGGGACGCCCTTGAAGTAGCGCACCGGGCGCAGGCAGACGTAAAGGTCGAGCTTTTGGCGGAGGGCGACGTTCAGCGAACGGATGCCGCCGCCGACCGGCGTCGTGAGCGGGCCCTTGATGCCCACGAGATAATTCTTGAAAGCGGCGATGGTGTCCTCGGGCAGCCACGTGCCGTATTTGTCGTAGGACTTCTGCCCGGCGAAGACCTCGAACCAGACGATCTTGCGTTTGCCGCCGTACGCTTTTTCGACGGCGGCGTTGAAGACTCTCACCGACGCCCGCCAGATGTCCGGGCCGGTGCCGTCGCCCTCGACGAAGGGAAGGATCGGCTGGTCGGGTACGTTCAGTCCGCCGGCCGCCATGGTGATCGGTGAACCGGATGCGGGGGCTACAAGGTGTTCGAATTTCATGGTTGGGAAGACCTCGTCTTGGCTGTTTGGTTTCGGTGTCAGGCGCCCTATGCGTCTGTGCCGCAGCGCGGCGGGCGCCAATTGCCCATCGGTTTCGCGGCGTCCGCAGTTTGAGACCGACGAAGGCCGCTCTATCGTGAACCACGCGTTGCTCGCCCGAGGATGTTACGGGTCCGGCGGGGGTGCGTCAACGAACGGTGCCTCGACGATCTCTCGGCGGAAGACTCGACCGGCGCTCGCCGGTCGCTTGGTGCGCCGTACAATTCGCCGGGCGACGTCGCAGCGCGATTGCGCTTTGCCGGCGCGTCCTGGAGCCACGGACATGGAAGGTACGAAGATCGCTCGGCTGTGGAAGCATAAGAACAAGAAGGGCAAGGTCTATCTGGCCGGGCCCATGTCGCAGATCACGCGCCTGGTCATCGTCGAGAACGACCGCAAGAAGGACGCCGAAGACCCGGATTATTACGCCTACGTGGTGCCGAACCGCGGGAATCGGCCGTTGCAGGAGGATAACGAAGAGGAGTGAAGCGTCGTCCCCTAGCGCCGGGACTCCAGGATCGGATGACCACCGCTCGTCACACGTCGTGGGTACGTAGGAGCCGTAGGGCGTTGAGGGCGACGACGATGGTGCTGCCTTCGTGACCCACGACGGCTAGGGGGAGGGGGATACTTCCCAGCGCGGCGAAGACGCTCAGGACGGTGATGACGCCGATGGCCAGGGTGAGGTTTTGTCGGACGATGCCGGCGGTTCGCCGCGCATGACGATGCAGCCAAGCGATGTCCTCGATGCGGTCCTTCATCAGCACGATATCGGCGGCTTCCATGGCCACCTCCGCACCGCGGGCGCCCATCGCAATCCCGACGTCGGCGTCGGCGAGCGCCGGTGCATCGTTAATGCCGTCGCCGACGAGCACGACGGTTCCGTACTTCGCCCGTAGCTTCTCCACGGCGGTCAGTTTGTCCTCGGGCTTGAGCGCGGAGAAGAATCCGTTCAAGTGAAGCTGGTCCGCGACCTTGCGGGCGACGATTTCATGATCGCCGGTCAACATCTCGATCCATCGAATCCCTTGTCGGCGAAGACGCCGGATACACTCGGCGGCCTGGTCGCGGACGGTGTCCTCGAAGCCTAAGAACGTGACCTTGCCGTCGATGACCATGGCCGAGGCGGTTTTTCCCTCACGGCGGAAGCGTTCGGCCCGGCCCGCGTTATCGTCGCCGGCGCCGGGGGCGCGTTCAGCGAGCAGTTCGGGGCGACCGATCCAGACGGATCGACCGTCGATCATGGCCGAGGCGCCTTCACCGGGTGTGGAGCGGTAATCGGTGACACCGGCCAGCGTCAAAGCCCGCTCCTTCACCGCTCGATTGACGGCCTCAGCAAGAGGATGAGTGCTCGATCCCTCGATCGCCCCGGCGAGGCGCAGGGCTTCGCTCTCGCCGATCCCGTCGCGGACATCGACATCGGTAAGCCTGATGCGGCCCGTAGTGAGCGTACCGGTCTTGTCGAAGGCTACGGCGGCCGCCTGGGCGACCACCTCCAAATGCGCCCCGCCTTTGACCAGCACGCCGCGGCGGGCAGCGGCGGCGATGGCCGCGAGATAGGCGACCGGCGTGGCGATGATGAGGGCGCACGGGCTGGCGACGATGAGCACGGCGATCCCGCGGCGGACGGACTCGTGCGAGGCGACCCCGAACACGAAGGCCGAGGCGCAGCCGACGACGATCGCGGCGACGATCACCACTACGGAATAGGTCGGCCCGACGCGGTCGATCAGCCGCTGCGTCCGGGCCGGGTGGTGACGGGCTTCGGTCACTAGATGGACGATTCGGGCCAACGTCGAATCGGCGGCCAGCTTGGTGACGCGGACCTCAAGCCGTCCATTGAGGTTTTGCGTTCCGGCGAGGACGGCGTCCCCCACCGCACATTCCCGGGGGATGGATTCTCCGGTGATGGCGGACTCGTCGAGGGAGGAGCTGCCGGCGGCGATCGTGCCATCGAGCGGCACCTTCTCGCCGGGGCGCACGAGAATCCGCGCCCCGATCGCAATTTGCCGCAGAGGCACGCGAGCGGTCGTATCGCCGTCGATTCGGGTCGCTTCCTTGGGGGCGAGGTCGCGCAGAGCGACGATGGCCGACTGCGTCCGCCGCAACGCGTATGCCTCCAGCCCGCCGGCGAGGGCGAACAGAAAAAGCAAGAGCGCTCCCTCGAACGGGCTTCCGATATAGGCGGCCAACGCCGCCCCCAGGAGCATCAGCAGGTCAACGTCGATTCGCAGCTTTCGCACCTTCGACCAGACGGTTTCGAGGGCGGGCACGCCGGCGATGGCGAAGGCCAGAAGGGTGAACAGCGATTGCAGAGGCCGCGGTCCCTCGGCGCGGCTGATGGTGAAGGCGATCAGAAGGCACACCCCTGCGGCCGCGGCGACGATCAATTCCATGCGGCGGGCGATCCACTGCGCCGTCGGCGTGTAAAACACGTTCACACTGGCGCCGTCGAGGTCGATCATGGGATCGTCGGAAAGGATGGGATTGAGGGCGCGACGGGCCGGGCTGATGAACGTGTGCGTGGTCATGGCTTTGCCGATGTACAGCTTATCGTCCCGTCGGGGAATTGTGTATCGAAGGGGCCCCGCTCGGGTTCGGAATGTACGGGCTGTTGCGATGCGCCCAATGGAGATCGGCGTCCCGGCGTGGTAAGATGATCCACAGGACGTGTGTGGCCCTGGAAGGCGATGGATGACTGCCCATGAGTTTGGCGGACGCGATCACCGTGGGACGAAAGCGGCGACGGCGGGGACAGCTCTGGCCGATGCCGGTGCGGGAGACGGACTTGGGACATGTCTACGCGGACGTGACGATTCGGGCGTTGCCGGGGTCGCGGCGAGAATGGACCGGGCGGTTACTGGTTGATACCGGTGCGACCGATACGTTCGTCTCTGCGGCCGTGCTGCGTAAGTTGGGAATCCGACCGGCCGGGCGGCGCGCGTATGAACTGGCCGACGGAACGTGGCAGGAACTCGACATCGGGTTCGGCGTGATTGAGGTGCTGGGGCAATTGGCCGGCGGGACGTTGGTGTTCGCGGGCGACAAAGAAGAACCCCTTCTGGGCGTCACCGTTCTGGAGTCCACCGGGTTCTGGATTGATCCACGACGTGAGCAATTGGTGCCGCGCCCGCCGAAACGGAAACGAAGAGACTGACGCAAGGGACTCGCCGGGCGGGAATCACATCCGCTGAAGATGCACGCCTTTCCACCGCGCACCGCGAAATGCGAGCTAACTGCGCAAGAAGTATTCCATGCCCAATTGCCATTCGACAATCGACACTTGTCCTGAGCCTCGAAGGATTCGACAATGCACGCGGGAACGATGAACGCCAACGCGTACGCCAACAAGACCGGCGCCGAAATCCGCGCCCTTTGTCGGGGCGGCGCGTTCGACCGTCCCACGGCGGGCGTCGCACTGGGCTACACGCAGGTGAATCTGGTCGTCCTCCGCGCCGAGGCGTCCGAGGAGTTCGAGGCCTTTTGCCGAGCAAACCCCAAGCCCTGTCCGCTGCTCGAAATGACCGCGCCGGGCCGGTACGAACCCCGGTCGATGGCGCCGCACGCCGATGTGCGGACCGATCTTCCCCGGTATCGAGTTCTGCAAGACGGCCGGTGCGTCGAACGTCCCACGTCGATCCAATCCTACTGGCCCGACGACGCCCCTTTGTCCCCCCTTACTAAGGGGGGAAGGAGGGGGGTCGGTTCGAGTCCCGACTCTGACTTTGTGGCGTTCCTGATCGGTTGTTCATTCACCTTCGAGACGGCGTTGCTCAAGGCCGGCGTTCCCGTCCGCCATATCGAACAAGGCAAAAACGTGCCCATGTACCGAACCAACATCGCCTGTACGCCGGCCGGGCGCTTCCACGGTCCCCTGGTCGTCTCCATGCGCCCCATGACGCCCGCCGAGGCCGAGCTCGCGACGCGGATCACGGCGGCCTTCCCCCGCGTTCACGGGGCGCCGATTCACCTCGGCGATCCGAGCGCGATCGGGATCACCGACCTCGCCCGACCCGACTACGGCGACGCGGTGACGCTGCGTCGGGGTGAAATCCCCGTCTTCTGGGCTTGCGGAGTCACCCCGATGGAGGCGATCATCCGTGCCAAGTTGGACATCGCCATCACTCACGAGCCGGGCCACATGCTGGTCACCGACGTCACGGACGAGTCGCTGCGCGGCGGCGCGAGCGCGAAGGCATGAAGTCGCTCGACGCACCCAGCCTGTGGTCGATCATCCCCTTCGTCGGGCTGCTGTTGTCGATTGCAATCCTCCCCCTGGTCCGCGCGACGGCCCACTGGTGGGAAAGCAACCGCAACCGACTGATCATCGCCCTCGCCTTCGGCGGCGTGACGTTGGCCTATTACGGATTCGCCTACGACGCAACCAAAGCTCTGGCGGTGCTCGAACACGCCGTCCTCGCCGAGTACGTCCCCTTTATCGTGCTGCTCTTTTCCCTCTACGTGATCAGCGGCGGGATTTGTTTGCGAGGCGACCTGGCCGCTCACCCCGTAACCAACACCGCGTTCCTCGCGGTCGGAGCTTTGGCCGCGAGCCTCATCGGGACCACCGGGGCGAGCATGTTGCTCATCCGTCCGCTGCTGCAAACCAACGCCGAGCGCAAGCACGTCAAACACACGGTGATCTTCTTCATCTTTCTGGTGAGCAACGTCGGCGGCTGTCTGCTTCCCGTCGGCGACCCCCCGCTGTTCCTCGGGTATCTGAAGGGTGTTCCATTCCTCTGGACGCTGAGTCTGTGGAAGGAATGGGCGTTCATGAGCGCCGTGCTGCTCGCCGTCTACTATGCGTGGGACACGCTCGCCCACCGGCACGAAGAGCCACGCGACATTGTTCGTGATGAGACCGAACGGACGCCGCTTTCGCTCGCCGGGAAGCTAAACCTCATCCTATTGGCGGGCGTCGTGTTGTGTGTCGCCTTCATCAAACCCGGCGAGGAGTTCCTGGGCCTGGGGTTTAACGCGTTTCCGTTCCTGCGCGAGTTGGTCATGCTCGCCCTCGTGATCGCCTCGCTGCGACTCACCTCCCACACGATTCACGAGGCCAATCAGTTCAACTATCACGCCATCATGGAGGTCGCGGCGTTGTTCATCGGCATTTTCATTTCCATGCAGGCCCCCATCGAGATTCTTCGCGCGAGCGGCGAGTCCCTCGCCCCGTACCTCAGTTCGCCCGCGAGGTTCTTCTGGGCGACCGGCGTCTTGTCGAGCTTCCTCGACAACGCCCCGACCTACGTGGTCTTCTTCGAGACAGCCGCAAGCATGACCCGCGACGACGCTCCGGGCGTCCTTCGCCTGATGAACGGTACGACGATCATGCCCGCGATGCTTACGGCGATCTCGCTCGGCGCGGTGTTCATGGGGGCGAACTCCTACATCGGCAACGGCCCGAACTTCATGGTCAAGAGCATCGCCGAGCAGTCCGGCGTGAAGATGCCCAGCTTCTTCGGCTACATGGCCTACAGCGTCGGCATCCTGATCCCGCTGTTCCTCGTGGTCATGCTGATCTTTCTGTAACCGCTGAATTCACACCGTTGACCTGCGACCCGCGAATGACCCGGCCCGCGGGCACGAAGGGACGAAGAGTGGGGACGAAACACCGAAATCAGAGCCGCGCCCGTAAGGAAGCGGACAATCCGAACCCGGAGCGCAAGCGACGGGTCAGTCAGAGCCGCGACCGTGAGGAAGCGGACAATCCGAACCCGGAGCGCAAGCGACGGGACGACCGGATTCTTACGGCCGGGCTGGGTCGGCCGGGTTGGAGCGACGGAAGGCCAATTTCGCCCCAGTCAACAGCAGAAGCGCGAGGACCATCAATCCCCACTCCGCGACCGTCGGGATCGCAGTGTGCGGGCAATCCAATTCGGAACAGGAACCCAGTTTCACCCACTCGCAGGTCGGGCAGCCGCACGCCGCCTGAGTGAGGCCGTCTGTGCAAGTGCCGAAGGGATCGTGGTCACAGCACGCCCCGGTGACGGCCTCGCACACCACATCCACGCAGCCCGCACCTTTGGTCCACGCTTGCTGCGTTCCCGAACACGCGCTCGCCTCTACGCCCTCCGCGCACGTTCCGGAGAGTAGGTCACAGCACGCGCCGGTGACGGGCTCGCACGCCACGCCCACGCAGGCCGCACCCTTGGTCCACGCCTGCTGCGCTCCGGAGCACGCGCTCGATGTTATGTCCTCCGCGCACGTTCCTGAGAGTAGGTCGCAACACGCGCCGGTAACGGCCTCGCACACCACGTCCGCGCAGGCCGCGCCCTCGGTCCACACCTGCTGCGTTCCAGAACACGCGCTTGATGTTATGTCCTCCGCGCACGTTCCTGAGAGTAGGTCACAGCACCCCCCGGTAACGGCCTCGCACTCCACCTCTTCGCACGCCGCACTGCTGGTCCACGCCTGCTGCGCCCCAGAGCATGCGCTTCGCAGCACATCCCCCGCGCAGGTTCCAGAGAGCAGCTCACAACAGGCGCCGGTCTCTCGAATCGCGAGACTGCGGTCTCCATCCGCGGCGACGGCGATGAAATCGGCATTGGGCGCAGGAACATTGCATTGACCGTGGTTGGAGTACGGGGATCCACATCCCCACGCCACGATGGACCCGTCGGCCGTCAGACCCAGGCTGTGAAAGCCGCCCGCGGCGACGGCCACGAAGCCCGTGTTGGGCGCGGGGACGTTGGTCTCACCGTCAGCGTTGTATCCCCACGCCACGATGGACCCGTCGGCCTTGAGACCCAGACTGTGGTAGTAGCCCGCGGCGACGGCGATGAAGCCCGTGTTGGGTGCGGGGACGTTGCATTGCCCGTACCCGGAGCCGCGGGCACAACCCCAGCTCACGATGGACCCGTCGGCCTTGAGACCCAGACTGTGCCAATCGCCTGCGGCGATGGCGATGAAACCCGTGTTGGGCGCGGGAACGTTGCATTGCCCGTAGTCGCTATTGTTTCCATACTGATCAACGCCACATCCCCACGCCACGACGGACCCGTCGGCCTTGAGGCCCAGACTGTGGTACGCCCCTGCGGCGACGGCGATGAAGCCCGTATTCGGTGAGGGGACGTTCGTCGTACGGAAGCCCCACGCGACAATCGAGCCGTCGCCCTTCAGACCCAGGCTGTGGCTCTCGCCCGCGGCGACGGCGATGAAGCCGCTGTTGGGCGCGGGGACGTTGGTTTGACCGTAGTAGTTGTATCCCCACGCCACGATGGACCCGTCGGCCTTGAGACCCAAACTGTGGTAAAGCCCCGCGGCGATGGCGACGAAGCCGGTGTTGGGCGCGGGAACGTTGGTTTGACCGTCACCGTTGTATCCCCACGCCACGATCGACCCATCGGCCTTAAGACCCAGACTGTGGGCACCGCCCGCGGCGACGGCGATGAAACCCGTGTTGGGCGCGGGAAGGTTGAGTGCGCCTTGGAAGCTGCTTCCCCACGCCACGATGGACCCGTCGGCCTTGAGACCCAGACTGTGGGCCCAGCCCCCTGCGACGGCGATGAAGCCCGTGTTGGGGGCGGGGACGGCGCATTGTCCGTAGTTGTTCGGGTCACCACATCCCCACGCCACGATGGACCCGCCGACCTTGAGACCCAGACCGTGGTAGATGCCGGCGGCGACGGCGACGAAACCCGCGTTGGGCGCGGGGACGGCGCATTGTCCGTAGTTGTTCGGGTCACCACATCCCCACGCCACGATGGAACCGTCGGCCTTGAGACCCAAACTGTGCCACTGGCCAGCGGCGACGGCGATGAAGCCAGTGTTGGGCGCGGGGACGTTGGCTTGACCCTCGTAGTTGCGTCCCCACGCCACGATGGAGCCGTCGGCCTTGAGACCCAGACTGTGGGCACCACCCGCGGCGACGGCGACGAAACCCCTGTTGGGCGCGGGGACGGTGGTTTCACCGTAGTCGTTGCGTCCCCACCCCACGATGGAGCCGTGGGCCTTGAGGCCCAGGCTGTGAAACACGCCCGCGGCGGCGGCCATGAACCCCGTGTTGGGCGCAGGGACGTTGGTCTGACCGGAATAGTTGGCTCCCCACGCCACGATCGACCCGTCGGCCTTCAGGCCCAGGCTGTGATTCTGGCCCGCGGCGACAGACACAAAGCCGTGCGATAGGTCCACGCCCATGACTTGGTCACCCCAGCCGACGATGGTTCCCTGAGGCGGGTCCGCACTAACGATGCCCACCGGCGTCAGTGTCGCGCTCACCCAGGCGAGAGCGAGGACACAAGCGCCGCGGATTGCTGCAGCGGGTCGGCGCGAGCCTTCTCGAATTGCCGAATTCATAGACCCCTCCCGAAGGTGGTCGCCGGACTCAATTGCGGCGATCGAAAAGAACGAAGCCCCATTGTACCGTCGCCTGCCGGAGCGATACAAGCCCCCAAAACCGCCCGATTTCGGGGTTTCTCATCCGCTTCCTTACGGGCGCGGCTCTGATTGGCCCATCGCTGGCGCTCCGGGTTCTGATGGACCGCTCCATGTCTGTCGCGGTACTGATCTTACTTGTTCGCGTAGCCGCGGATGGTCGAGCCGGTTTGGATGATGAGGGCGTGGTCGCAGGCGAGGACGGCGCGGACGTCGCTGAGGGGGCCGAGGTCCGGGGCACCGCCATCGCGGGGGATGACGCCGCTGGCGTTGCGGTGGTCGTAGAAGTAGGCGGCGGCTCGGCCCTCGCGCAGTCCGTCGGAGAGGTCGACGGCGGCCACGTAGGCATCGGTGATCAGCCGCGAGACCAACCGGCAACGCTCCGGGGCCGTCCCGCGCCAGAGCGTCAGCCCGGTCACCGAGTCCACGGCGCTGACCGACGACGTGGTGCTGACGATCAGGCTGCCGCCCTCGCGCTGCACGGTTAAATCGTCCTCGCCGCGCTGGACGAGTTTCTCCGACTGCCACACTAGCCGGCCGTCGTCGAGGTCGATCTTGCGAAGGTCCCCCGCGTCGTCGGAGACGTACAGGGCGTCGAGGTCAAGGAGCAGCGACGCAGGCCGAGGCGGGCCGGCAAGCGGCGTCTGCCAGAGCCGCGTGCGCGTCTCGGCATCATACGAAGCGATGGTCTGCGAGGTGACCACAATGATCCGGCCTTCGAGGGTGACGAAGAGTTCTTCGACCGGCCGCTTCTCGTCAGTCATCACCGCATCGAGCCACGCCCCGGTCTCGGCCTCCACCAGACACAAGACCGCCCGGCCGTCCTGGGAGATGTGGTACACCACCCACGGATCGACGACCCGTACCCGACCGAGGGCGACCGGGTGCCGAGTCTCAGACCAGAGGAGCTTGCCCGTGTCGATGGCGATGCAGGTCATGCGTCCGTCGTCGCGTACGCTGACCAAGCGGTTGCTCTGAACGGCGTGGGTGCGGAACGCGCCGCCGCCTTCCCAGTCGGCCCCTGGGTCGACCAAATGCTTGGGGTATTCTCCCTGCGACCAACGTCGTGCGCCCGTCGTCACGTCCAACGCAAAGACTTCGTAGGAGGTGGCGAAGACGGCCAGGTCCGAGCGGGCGATGAGCAATTCCGCGTTGGCCTGCACCGTTGCCGGCTCGGCCCATCGCTCCCGTCCGTCGCGGGCGTCGAACGCTCGAATCCCGGCCGATGTGTACACATAGAAACCGGACCAGCGTGACGTCGGCTCGTCACCGAACCAGGGGACCAGTAGGGAACCCTTGCCGTCGAACTCCCGTTCGTACGAGTGATTGAGGGGCAGGGTGATTTTGGGGCGCACCGGCTCGACCCGCTCGCGAGCGGCGGCGAGGCGGTCGCGGTATTGAGCGATACTGATCGAGCGACCGTTGTGTTCGACCAGGGCGGTCGGGTACTCACGGACGGCCTTGGTGAGCCAACGATAGGCGTGTTCGACCATACCGGCCTGCTCGAAGGTGTCGGCGATCTTCCGCAGCAGCGCGGGCCGATCGACCTGCTTGGGATAGCGGTGGTAGGCCTTCGCGAACTGCCGGGCGGCGGGCTCGGCATGACCGGCCCTTGCCAGAACCTCGCCGCAGGCGATCAATGCTTTCGGGGCGGCGTCGCTGTTGGGGAAGGTCTCTACGACCTGCCGCAGCGCGGCCTCATCGCCCGCCGCGCGGCCGCTGGAAAGCCACTGGGCGGCCTCGGTCTCATAGGGGGCGTACAGCTTGCGACCGTTCTGTTCGAGCAGCTTGGCGATCCGCGTCTGGGCCGTCGAACCCGCCCGGGCCGCTCCGACCGCACGCGACGTGGGCACACCCGGCGGACCGGTCCACTCCCGCAGCGAACGGTCCCGCAGCACTTGTTGATAGAGTCGCAACGCGCGATCCGGCTGGTGGTAGCGCTCAAACAGATCCGCAAACTGGAACCGATACCGCACGCTCGACTCCGTATCCCGTGCGGTGCGCGACGCGTACGTATAGAGCCGGTCGAGGATGTCCGCTTCGAGTTTGGACCGCTGGGCGAGCACTTCGACGAACTTCAGGGCGTCGGCGTAGACCCGGTCCGCCAGCGTCGATTCCGCGGACGGGTCGGCGTGATCGGCGCGGCGGACGGCCTCGTCGAGCACCGCTACGGCCTCGGCGTACTCGCCCGCCCCGAGGGCCACCTCCGCAAGCTCCAGCGCCGGCAAGGGGTCCGACGGCGAGGCCGCCATCCGATCGCGCAACGCCTTCCAAATCTCCGCCTTGCGAACATAGGCGGCGATCCGCCCCGCGCTTGCGGCGAGCAATTGATCGGGCAGAGCCAGGAGGTTGCCCCCCTCGCCTTCAGCGTCCCACGGCGCGTCCACCCGCCGACCGTCGGCCACGCGGAACCGGCTCAGTCCCTCGCGGCGGGGAACCAACAGCTCATCGTCCGCCCAGATGCCGCGACCGAACGGGCGCGTCCCGTCCGGCAAGGGAGTCGACCAGCGCGTGGACCCGACTGCGAGGTCGTAGCATAGCGCCTCTTTTCCAACTCCGCATAGAAGACCGCCGCGCACTCCGAGCAAGACCTCCATCGCGCCTATTTCTTCGAGGGGGACGGATTGAATCATCTCGCCGCTTTCGGCCGACAGAACCAGGACGTTGGCGGCGTCGGTGGGCGAGACGATCAGCCGACCGGCATCCCAGATCAAGGGGTTGAACTGCGCGGGGTTCATTTCTCGAGCGGTCGAGCCCGGCCCCTCCCGTGAATCCGCGCGGAAGCGTTCGTAGAGGCGCAGCCAGAGAACGTCTCCGGTGTGCGCGGAGACGGCGGCGACCGTCCCCAGGTTTGTGCAGACGTAAAGGGTGCCCCCATGCAGAGCGGAGATCGTGCGGGTCGCCGGTCGGCTGGTGACGGTTCCGGTCGAGGCGCTGCCGAGATGGGTTCGACGCTCGACGCTCCCGTCCGCGGCGTTCAGGCGGTACAGGTAGCAATCCTCGAAGCCGAACGTCCGCCGCCGCCGGCCGACGACGTACAGCCGCCCGTATTGCACGATGGGCGTCGAATCAAAGGAGACCTCGCTCAGCGGATCATCCCCGGAACGCTGATTCACCCGCCAGATCAGACGACCGGTCTTGGCGTCCAGGCAGACCAACTCGGGGAGGACGCGGGGCGACTCGTAGCTGTAATACGGGGATTCGTCGCCGGACAAGGCCGCGTACAGCCGCCCTTCGTGCAGCGTCGGCGAGTCCCAGCCCGGCGGAGAATCCTCAAGATATTCGAACCCGCCGCCGGGGCGCGGGTCGCCGCCGAACCGCCAGGCGACCGCTCCAGTGTTCTGGTGCAAGGCGATGATCTCGCGGAAGCGCTGCACAAACACCAGCCCGTCGCCCACGACGGGGAAAATCGTGAGATCCCTGGCGCTGTCCGGTTTGGTCCGGGTAAGGGATTCGCGGTCCTCACGGTCGGCGCCCGCGGGCTGCGGCTCCGCGAGATCGAAGCGCCACAGCAAGCCGGGATCGTCCACCTTACAGAGCGCCGCTCGGTTTCGGTCCGCGTCGCCGGCGAAGATCGGCCAGCGATCGGGGGGAATCGGCTCTCTTAGACCGGCGAAACTCTTGCCGATCTCCGCGACCACGTCACGAAGCGCCCGATCCTGGCCCATCCAACGGATGCGCACGTCGCCCTCGTCGGCGGTGGGCGGGCCGGTGTCGCCGCGTATGGCGGCCAGTACCGTGAGCATCGCTCGGTAACGCGGCGCGTACGTCGCGGCCTCCGGGTGGCGATCGAGCACGCGTCGATAGGTGTGCTCGGCGAGGGCGAGATCGCCCGCCTCGATCGCCAATTGCCCGATGGTGTCGGCCAGTTTCGCGGCCGCCGCGGTGCAGAAATACCGCTCGAAGAGCGGAAGGAGGTCGTCCACGGAGCGCGAGTCGGATGCGCCGGCAAGCGCCGCCTCGATGTCGTGCTCAAACAGACGGCGATACTCGGCAATGCCCTGTCGAGGCCAGCGGGCGATGAGATCGCTGATATGCCGGCGGATGCCGGTGTACGACCCGCTCGCCACGCGGACCAGCTTGTCTCCCGCCCCGTCGATGGCGCGTTGGAGGACCTCGGCCGCCTCGGTCCATCGTCCTCGGTTCGCGAACACCTGCGCCTTGGCCAAGGCGTCGGAGGCCTCGAAGCTGTCGTTCAGGTAGACCTCGGGATTGTCGATGTTGACCCGCGGGCGGTCGTGTGGCGCGACATCGACCGGGGCCGGAGGCGGGGCATCCACCTGCGCCCACGCAACGCCGCCCCGTACGCACGCCCATGCAAGCCAGAGGGTCAAACCCCTCCCACGGGCCGCGGGCGGAATGAAATCCCGGCGCGCCGGGAGCCCGCGCAGTGCGACATGTGGGGCAGCGTCCAACTCAACCGTGGTAAAGGTCATGCAGTCCCCGCTCGCGACGGTCTCTATATTGTAGTCCCGTCATTATCGGTCAGGTAGCGACCGATGAGCGGATCGAGCCGTTTTCGCACTTCGGGGTCGATGTGTTTCTTGTCCGACCAGATGGCCAGCTTCAGGGCGTCGTGGCATTTGCACGGCGTGGGCGGGCCTTTCATCAGCTTCAGGGTCTCACGGATCAGGGCGATCGCGTTGTCCGTCGCCCGGCGGAGATTGGCGAGGATTTCCGGCAGGAGGTCGTCCGGCCCGCGGGACGGATCGACGGGCCGCCAACAGTCGTAGTCGGTCGGCAGACCGATCAGGGCGTAACAGATTTCGGCCTCGCGGGCGAGCTTGGCCTCCGGCATACAGGTCATGCCGATGAGGTCGCCGCCCCACTGACGGTGCATGTTGGACTCGGCCCGGCTGGAAAACTGCGGCCCTTCCATACACACGTAGGTGCCCGCATGATGGACGGTCGTCGACACGCGCTTCCCCGCCGTCACGAGCAGCGTCCGCAGGTTGAAGCAGAACGGATCGGCGAACTCCACGTGCGCAACCAGCCCTTCGTCAAAAAACGTGCTCGCGCGGCGGTAGGTCTTGTCGATTACCTGGTCGCAAAGGACTAAGTGCCCCGGCTCGATGTCCTCGCGGAGACTGCCCGTCGCGCCGCTGGCAATAATCGCGGAGACGCCTAGTTGCTTCATCGCCCAAATGTTGGCCCGGTACGGGACTTTCGAGGGATTTAAGCGATGCCCGGGACCGTGTCGAGATAGGAAGGCCACATCCACGCCTTCCCACTTCGCCACGATCGGCGAGTCGCTGGGTGGTCCAAACGGCGTCTCGACATGGACGGCCTCGCCGCCTTGTGCCAAAAGGGCGTCACCCAACCCCGTCCCGCCGATGATGCCGACGCGTGCTGTCTTGCTGGGAGTCATAGGCTGAGGTCCATCGTTTCATAATGCCGTGACGAAGAATTACGAATTACAAATTACAAATTACGAAAAAAGACCTCCAGAGTTGGCAAAGCATGGTTCACCGCGGGTCCTTTTGTAATTTGTAATTTGTAATTTGTAATTCATCCCCAAGGCCGTTGAGGCACAAACGCGACCAGGTCTCCAACGTCTCGCGCACTTGGTGCAATTCGGTCGGCGTCATAAAAGTCATTTGTGTCATCATTTGCTCGCGCTTATGGACGAGTGGGGCGTCCAGGCGCCAGTGGTGAACGATGCCTAGGTGGACTTTACCCACATCCGTGGAATCGTCGTTAATCAAAGCCACTACGGTGTCGCGGTGGGTGCCTTCGATCGCCACTTCCTCGGCGACTTCGCGCTGCACGGCGGTGAGGTAGACGTCGCGGAAGTCGGATTCCAGCAGAGGCATTTCGTCATCGGGATTGATATGCCCGCCGATGCCGATTGACCGTAGCCCTACCAGTCGCGCCTCTCCGGCGCGCTTCCCGCGGACGTAACTGAGAATCTTCCCATCGCAACTGATGATGACGTAAGGAATGAGCTGCTTGAAGGCAGGATTCGTCTCCGCCTCCGATCGGACGATGAAGCGGGGCACGCCGGGAGCAAGGAGACGCGGGAGGTATCGCTCGACGTCGAACGTGAGGCCTTGGAACATTCCGGCCTGTTCGACGACGCGGCGCTCAACGACTAACACCTTTTCCTCTTGAGCCATGATGACGCCTGAATTACAAATTACGAATTACAAATTACGAAATGACTGCGACGGACGAGTACGTAGTTTCGTAATTCGTAATTCGTAACTCCTTCAGTCTCCTGCGGGCACTCCGCCTTTGCGCGGATCGGACGCCCCGATCCATCCCTCCGGCGTACGCAGAATCGCCTGTACAATGCCTGTCTTTCGCTTGTCACCGAGTTTCTGCCCGCGAGACATCAGGGCCTTCGCCAGTTCGGGTGGCGGCTCGCGATCGAAAAAGACCATGTCGGGGCTCCATTGATGGTGCGGGCGGAGGCGCTGGATCGCGTCTTCGAGCGACAGGCCTGCGTCGGTCACGCCGAGCAGCACGTTCAACGCGGAACTGATGATCCTCGGTCCGCCGGAGGCACCCAACAACAGATACGGTCGGTCATCCTTCAACACGATCGTCGGGCACATGCTGGATAGCGGGCGCTTTTTCGGGGCAATGGCGTTCTGCCCGGACTGCACCAGGCCGAAGGCGTTGGGCTTGCCCGGTTCGATGGTGAAGTCGTCCATCTCGTTGTTGAGAATCAAGCCCCATTCGTCGATCGCGACCAACGAGCCGAACTCCGTGTTGATCGTTTCCGTGCTCACGACGACGTTCCCGAACTTGTCCGCCACGCAAAAGTGCGAGGTGCCGGAGTCGTCCGGCAAGGTCGTTGAACCGTAGCGATCGGTCTCGCCGACATGATCGGGACTGATGGTCTTGGCAAGCCTCTCCGCGTAGGCCTTGGACATGAGCGCCCCGATCGGCGCGTGCACGAAGTCCTGATCGCCCAACCAGCGGGCGCGGTCCGCGAAGGCGTGCTTCATAGCCTCCAGTTGCAGGTGCATTGCCGCCGCAGGATCGCGCTGCGCAACCGCATGGAAATCGAGCTTCTCAAGGATGTTCAGCGTCTCGCCCAGGGCAACCCCGCCCGACGACGGCGAGGGCATGAGAATCAGCTTGTAGTCGCGGTACGTCGACAGAAGCGGCTCGCGCAGGCGGGGTTGGTAATCCGCGAGATCCCGTTCGGTGATGATCCCGCCGTGATCGCGCATTTCCCGGGCGATGGCCTGCGCGACCGGACCCTTGTAGAAGAAGTCCGGCCCGTTGCTCGCGATTTCCTCCAACAATTGGGCGAGTTCGGGGTGGACCAGGGTTTGGCCCGCCGTCGGAGGGTGACCGCCGCCCAGGTGCACGCGGTAAACATAGGGGCAGGTTTCCTTCAGCGACGGATGGGCCTCGTATTCGCCGAGCACGCCCTGTGTGTTCCTCACGTAATCTTCGTCCACGGAATAGCCGGACTTAGCGAGCCGGATCGCGGGATCGAGAACCCGCCTCAGAGGGATCGTCCCGTACTGTGCCAGAGCTTGGCACCGACCGGCGACCAGGCCCGGCACGGCGACGGCGAGGTGGCCGAACTCACTGGGGCTGGGTTGGTCGGGCCTCTTCTCCGTGGCGACGACATACATGTTCGCCGTGGCCGCAGCGGGCGCGGTTTCACGGAAGTCTTGGACGATGACGCGGCCGTCGGCGAAGCGGGCGATCATGAATCCACCGCCGCCCAGGCCGGTGCTGTAGGGTCGGGTCACCGCTAGGACGAACGAAGTGGCGACGGCGGCGTCGAAGGCGTTGCCGCCGGCCTGGAGCATTTCCAACCCGGCCTGGGAGGCGTGCTTCGAGTCGGCGGCTACCATTCCACCGCCGCCGCGGGCGATCCACGGCGCATCGGCGGCCGCCGCCGGACGCCCCACGCCCAGCCCGACAATCAGACCTGCAACCACGCCGGGGATGACAAACCGACTGCCGATCGCAACGCTTCGCATGGTTCTGCACCTCCGCGACCCAAGGATAGCGGGCGGTCGTAGCCTGTCCACTTGCGAGTAGACGGGGCCATTCGATAATCGCTGAGGTGACGACCGTTTCTTCCTCACACCAAACGGACGATAGCCCCGTTACTCGGCACTTCATCCTCGGAACCGCCGGGCACATCGACCACGGAAAAACTTCGCTGGTGACCGCTTTGACGGGGACCAACACCGATCGCCTGCCGGAAGAGCAGCGGCGGGGCATGACCATCGAGTTGGGCTTCGCGGAGCTCATCGTCGGCGACACACGCTTTGGCGTCGTAGACGTGCCGGGGCACGAACGGTTCGTCCGCACGATGGTTGCTGGGGCGACGGGGATCGACATCGCCCTGCTGGTCGTCGCGGCGGACGACTCGGTGATGCCGCAAACCGTCGAGCACGTGGAGATTCTACATCTTCTGGGCATTCGCGAGTGCGTGGTCGCGATCACCAAGATCGACATGGTGGACACCGGGATGGTGGAGCTTGTGGCCGAGGAGGTTCGGCAACTGCTGGCAGGGACGCCGTTGGGCAGAGCCGCGATTTGTCCCGTCTCGTCGGTCACCGGGGCGGGCATCACGGAACTGAAACACGCCATCCACGCGGTGTCGAAGAGAATCGAACGGACCGCGCCGCGGACGCCGTTTCGGATGGCCGTCGATCGGGTGTTCACGGTGCAAGGTCGAGGTACGGTCGTGACCGGGTCGGTCCTCCGCGGGCAGGTCTCGGCGGGGGATACGCTGGAGGTCTGGCCTTCTGGAGAGACGTGCCGAGTCCGCGATTTGCAAGCCCACGGCGTTCAACATCAGCAGCTCGCACGCGGTCAGCGTGCGGCGATCAACGTCAGCGGGATCGACCGGGAGCGGATCCAGCGCGGCGCGGAACTGGCGACGCCGGGATACCTGAAGCCATCGCGGATGATCGACGTGCGGTTGCGGTGTCTGGCCTCATTCGGTCGTCCGCTGAAATCAACGGCCACCGTGCGGCTGGAGATCGGCACGACCGAGATTCCCGTGCGCGTCGTGCTGTTCGACGGTGAGTCACTGTCGCTGGGTTCGTCAGGGTATGCCCAACTGCGAAGCGGCGAACCGATCACGACGGCCTACGGTCAGCATTTCATCCTCCGCGACGCCTCCGCGACGCGTACCATCGGCGGCGGGATCGTGCTCCGTCCGGCCGCGCGACGCACGCGACATCAGGCGACCGGAGAGATCGAGGCTTTGCAACGCCTCGAACACGGCGAGGCTGCGGGGCGGGTCGCGGAAGTGCTGCGGCTGGCCGGTTTTACCGCGCCCACCGATCTACAGGTTTGCGCGAGAGCGGGGGTTGAACTCGATGAGCTGCCCGCGATTTACGAGCGGTTGAAGGAGGAGGGTCGTTGGATACGGGTCCAGGGAACGGACGTCTACACGACGCCGGCGGCGATCGCGGAATTGACGGCGCGCGTGGTCGGTTGGTTGGAGAGGCATCATCGAGCGCATCCCGATCAGCCGGGGCGACTGATTGACGCGGCGCTGGGGTGGCTCGAACGGGTCACAATGAACCGGGCGTTGGCGCGACCGTTGCTCGATCGGCTGGTGCAGGCCAAGACGGTGAAGTTGTTGGGGAAGTTCGTATGCTCTCCGGCGTTTGCACCGAGCCTATCTGCGGCCGATGAGAGGCTCCTTCAAAGCATGATCGGAGCGGTGAGGTCCGGCGGGTTCCAACCGCCGTCGTTGGATGAACTGGCGACGGCGCTGCGCGTTGAGGCGAAGCGGATCGCGCGATTGGCAACGCTCGCCGTCGCGTTGGGGGAATTGCTCGTCGTCGCCCCCGAAATGTATCTGCACATCGAGGTGGAGCAGAAACTCCGGGCGACGGTGGCTGGATTGATTGCCCGGGCCGGGCCGGTCTCCGTCGCCCAGGTGCGCGAGGAGTTGGGTTCCAGTCGCAAATACGTGGTTCCTTTCGTAGAATACCTGGACCGCGTCGGTTTCACGAAACGCGTGGGAGATCAACGGGTGCTCTGCTCGGCGGAGACGCAGCCATGAAGATGGAAGCCAAGGAGTTATTGCGATCGCTGCCGTCGGTGTCGGCCGTGCTCGAACACGAGGAGGTTCGGGAGTGGCTGCACGGGCTGCCGCGGAACACGGTGCTGTCGGCGGTGCAGGCGGCCATTCATGCGACGCGCGAGGCGATCCTCGCGGGGCAGTTGCAGGAGCCGGTCGACTTGCAGAGCGTGCTGGCACGGGCGGAGGTGGAACTGCTCGAGCGATCGACGCCGTCGCTGCGGCGGGTCATCAACGCCACGGGGATCGTGCTGCACACGGGGTTGGGTCGAGCGCCGTTGTGCGACGCGGCGATCGAAGCGATCGTCGACGGGGCGTCGGGGTACTGCAACCTGGAATACGACCTGTCCTCCGGCGAACGCGGGCGGCGGGGCACGCACATCGCCGCGCATCTGACGTCGATCACCGGGGCCGAAGCAGCGACGGTGGTGAACAACAACGCCGCGGCGACGCTCTTGATCCTGGCCACGTTTGCAGCGGGAAAAGAGGTCATCGTTTCCCGCGGGCAGCTCGTGGAGATCGGCGGCAGCTTCCGCCTGCCGGATATCATGCGGGCGAGCGGGGCCGTGCTCCGCGAGGTCGGGACGACGAATCGAACGCGGGTGTCGGACTACGAACGGGCGATCAATGACCGCACGGCCATGTTGATGCGCGTCCACACCAGCAACTACCGGATCGTCGGATTTACCGAGGAGGTGCCGATCGAAGCGTTGGCGTCGCTGGCGCATCGCTTCGGGTTGATCGCGGTGGACGATCTAGGAAGCGGAGTGCTCTTCGACCTGAGACCGCTTGGACTGCCCGATGAGCCTTCGGCGGCGGCCTCGCTGACCGCAGGGGCGGATTTAGTGTGTTTTTCCGGCGACAAACTGCTGGGCGGGCCGCAATGCGGGTTGATTGTCGGCAAGCGGGCCTACGTCGAACAACTCGAAGCCAACCCGCTGATGCGGACTTATCGCGTCGACAAGCTGACGTTGCTCGCCCTCGAAGCGACGCTGCGGCACTATCTCGATCCGCAGGATGCGCTGGCCAGTGTCCCTTCGCTCTCGATGCTCGGGGCCGCGAACGACGAACTGGCGAATCGGGCTCGGTCGCTGCTTGAACAACTGGAGAAGGCCATGCCGGACGAGCACTTCTATGTGTGCTCGGATGTGGGATTCGCCGGCGGGGGGTCGATGCCGGGGAAGGAACTGCCGACGGTGGTCGTGCAGTGGCGCCCGGCGCGGCGGTCCGTCGAAGCGACGATGGCGGCCTTACGTGAAGCAGATGTACCTGTGATCGCCCGCGTCCGCGACGATGCGATCTGCTTCGATTTGCGAACCCTGCGCCCCTCCGACTTCGAGCCCCTCGTGGCATCCGTAAGCGCCGCCGTGTGGGACGAGGGGGCCGGTTCGGCCCGAGACGGCACACCGCTTCCCGTTCTCTAAACGCAACTTCCCGCATTCGCGATAGTGCAGCACGCCGTTCGCCCCATTTGGCCATTGGAACTCGCGGATCGTCAGTCGTGCCCGCACGGCGACGACGCTGAACGGCCCCGCAAGAGACCGCCGCCCCGATGGTCCGGGAACTTCGCAACCCGATCCGATAAACGGTCGATAATACGGACGTTGCAGGCCGTCGATGGCCCTCGGCCGCCGAGATATTGAACGTGGATGTAAAGTCGGATAGGCTTTCAGCCGCCGTGGGTCCGCCCGACGGCGAACACAACTCGGAGCGCGCATGACCGCTGTCGCACCAGTTCGACGAATCGCCCGAACGGCTTTCGCCGCGGCCATGTCCGACGCGCCCTCCCGCGTCTCGGACGTCGCCGCACGCTGGGCCACGCTGCCCGGCGGCGTAATCGACGGCGGCGAGATCGTCGTCCTGGCGATCAAGCCTTCCTTGTGGCGCGCGGTGTTCGATTCCGCCGCCTGGCTCGTGACCAGTGCGTTGCTCGCCGTCGCCCTGACGACGCTCGGCGTATCCCTGCCGGGCTTAACCCTGACGGCCACCGCTCAGCTCGTGTTGCTCGCCGGCCTGGCCCGCCTCGGCTTCGCCCTCGTCCGCTGGACCACCACGTGGCACGTGCTCACCAATCGCCGCATCATCGACATTCACGGCGTCCGCGCCCCGCACATCACCGCGTGCCTCCTCGTCCGCGTCCGCAACACCTACGTCCACGTCTCCGCGGCCGAGAAGATGACAGCCCTCGGCACCATCACCTTCGTCACCGACGAACCCGACCATCCTCCACACATCTGGCGATCCATCGCCCACGCCGACGAAGTTCACGCCAAGATACGCCGCGCCATCGAAAACGCCATCGACCAATTCAGCGTCGGCGTATAGGGAAGAGAACGGGAGGTGGGACCGACGGTTCTGATGGGGACCGACTTTCTAGTCGGTCCACCCTCCGATCGAATAGTTGACCCGCGGCCCTTTCCAAGTCATGCTGAGCGAAGCGAAGCATCTCAACCCGCCGGAAGATTCTTCGCTGCGCTCAGAATGACACCCCCGGGCATCCCTGGATTTTTAACCCCCGCGGCCTTGCCGCTATCGCCGCAATCGATTCTGCTACCTTACGCGCAAGGGGCGCGACATCGACCCCCTGCGCCCTGCGAGGCGCGGATTGGACCTGATCCAACTGATTATCCTGGGACTGTTCGTCGGCGTGGTGGGCGGGATGTTCGGCGTCGGCGGCGCGATCCTTCTCATTCCCGCGCTGAACGAGGTGTTGGGCCCCAATCAGCACCTCTACCAATCGACGGCCATGATCGTCAACCTCTTCGTGGCCATGCCCGCCATCTATCAGCACCACTGCGCGAAGGCCATCCAGGTCGCGACCGTCCTACGGATCGTGCCGTTGGCGATCGCTTCCGTGGTTGTCGGCGTCGCGGTCAGCGAACTCGGCGTATTCGCCGGACGGGGGGAGGCGTACCTTCGCGGCCTGTTCGGCCTGTTTCTCTTCGGCTGCGCCGTATACGATATCTGCCGCTCACTACGAGCACCGGACGCCGCGAAACCCGTGTCCGACGGCGCTGTCGCCATCGCCCCGTTTCGATGGCCCGTGCTCGCCGCCATCGCCCTACCCACGGGATTCGCCTCCGGACTGCTGGGGGTCGGCGGCGGAATCCTGGCCGTCCCGCTGCAACGGCGATTCCTTCACATTTCCATCCGCACCGCGATTGCCAATTCCGCCGCGATCATCGTCGCCACAAGCCTGGTCGGCGCCCTCGCCAAGAACTACGCCGTGATGTCCACCGCGGAAAACTCAAGAGAGCCCCTCTTGCTCGCGTCCGTTCTGATTCCCACCGCCGTCGCGGGAAGCCTGGTCGGCAGCCGCCTCACGCATCGCGTACCCGTGCGGTTCGTAAAGACCGCGTTCAACCTGCTCTTGCTGCTCGCCGCCGTCCGTCTCACCCAAGGCGCTCTCACCTCCTTGCCCTGATGTTGCGTAGCCGACAGTCAACCGGCGTCGCGCTGGAGCTGTTGTTCGATCCATCGACGGGCAAGCTTATCCGCAGGTACACCGGTTTGTCGGCTTCGTGCTTCGAGCTTCCGCCGACCGGCCGCCGTGAGTTTCACGTGGACCATCTTCTGCTCACGTCGTAGGAAGCGACGCAGCGGGTCGGGGTAGTCCTTCAACCGCAGAAGCTCCGCACGACCGTTCTCAAGAAACGACAGTCCCGATCGGCGTCGCATCGACCGAACATACGCCAATTCGTCTCGTGTTGCGGTTTTCACATGTTCGCCCATACTCATCCCACCCAACGCCGAAACCGCCGTCGCTCAGCGTCCCTCACCGCGAATCCCGCGTACGGCAACCTTACGAGAGCAAGCTATCCACCTCTCGAACCGTCCACGATTCGCGTGCCGGGTTCACGCCAGCAGTACCGTGAAACCCGCCTGCTCGAAATGCCGATCGGCAGTCAGCGCCTCGGTGAGTCCCATCTCCTCCATGACCACAAAGGAGATGCAGTCGGTCATCGACCAGTGCTTGTCCGGGCGTCGAGCGTACATCGCCAATCCATCGTTCAGCAATTGCGGGGAAAGGGGGACGATGTGCGTTGCCGGGTGGGCCCGTAACTCCTCGACCAGCTTCACGAATCTCATTCGACGGCTCGAGCGCGCGAGGGAATTGCCCAGCTCAAGGAGTACAAACTCACTGGTCACCACGCGTCCCCGGAATCCTCGCGCGAAGGCAATCGCCGAGCGATGGAGGTCGTCGCGCACGTTGACCAACGCGACGAAGAAGGAGGTGTCGGCGAAGACGTCCCTCATGGTTTGGGGTGCCCGTAGAGGTAATGATCGACGTTAACGGATGCGTCGGGCGGAAGGTCGTCGACGCTGCCGATGAAGTCCTTCAGGCGGTCGTAAAGGGTTGGACCAGTCTCATCATTGTCCGCACCCGCTTGTGGGGCTAGGGTCACCTCGACCTCCGCGCCTTCGGGAAGCCGCGACGGTCCGTCCAGCTCGACTCTTCCATTCTTCACGTGTCCGTGATAGACCATACCCTGCACCTCCATCCATCGGTTACTGCATCCATTATACGCCGGATGTCGCCCGGGAAAACACTCGGATCCCGCCGGTCAGTTCCACGGACCGTCAAGCGAAGACCACCGCCCGCGCGATCTCCAAGCGCAAGAGCCGATGGGTGCCGTCGGCGCCGCCGAATTGATGGTGCTCCTCGCCCGCGGGGATGAACCCCGCTCGCCGGTAGCAGCGCAACGCCGCGAGATTGTCGGGGAAGACGATCAGTGACACGCGCTTGGCACCCCACTGCTCGAAGGCCTCACTCAGCAACGCCCGCGAGAGGAAGGTCCCCACGCCCCGGCCGCGCAGGTCCGGCCGTACGATCACGTGACCCAACCACAAGTCCCCGCAGCCGCTTCGCATGGGGTTCAATTCCCCGTAGCCCGCGGGGGCGTCGTCCCGGCCCATCGCCAGCACGAACGCCTCGCCTCCAGGCCGCTTCCACGCCGCAATCTTCTCCGCCGTCAGCGGCGGCGGCGTGCTCGGCGCCAGCCACCGAAGCTGCTCCTCGCTCTTCACCCATTGCGCGATGATAGGGGCCTGCCAAACTCGAAACGGCGTCAGCCGCATCCCCTGGAGCGCGGTCTGATCCCCACGGGCGATCACGCCCCGTTCGCGCGGCTCGCGGACCGACCGTTGCGGCAAGGAACTCATCATAAGAGAGCGTCGCCGGGAACCTCGGAGAACTTATCGTCCCCCGGTCTTCATCGACCACTCCGCGGACTCCCTTGGAGCCGAAGGCCCATCGACGACGACCCGACGAACGGCGGGTTGAACTGCCCGAGACTGGAGTCGAACCAGCACGTCCTTACGGACACAAGCACCTCAAGCTTGCGCGTCTGCCAATTCCGCCACCCGGGCGCCTGCTCCCGTACGAGTCTACCCACACTTCCACGCCCGTCAATCTCGCCCCCGACCGTCCCGCCGCGCCGGGTTCAAATCGTGCCCACCGAAAGCCGATGGACTTGCACGAAGGTTCGCCGATGGTGTACCGTACGCAAGGACGAACGCCACATCGGAGCTTGGGAGGGTCCGACGCGAACCGGAACTGAGCCATGGCCGAGGAACTTTACGACGTCGCGATCATCGGCGCCGGACCTGCGGGTGCGACGGCGGCGACCATTCTCGGTCGTCGGGGATACCAGGTGGCGCTCGTCGAACGGGCCGCTTTC
>Ga0315274_10001079_pt1 | contig 42320 bp, 35 predicted proteins | sample YL17G02_20_MG_FD_203700 | JGI IMG/M metagenome (GOLD analysis project Ga0315274, IMG submission 203700) | Sediment microbial communities from Yellowstone Lake, YNP, Wyoming, USA - YL17G02_20 | ecosystem: Environmental > Aquatic > Freshwater > Lake > Sediment | place: USA: Wyoming | collected...
CACCAAATTGAGACCTCTGAAATACTTCAGTTGTAGCGGTCGGATTTATCCGACGTGTGTATTTCGTGCGATAAATCGCACCGCTACAGTTGGTTTTGGTTAGTTCTTCAGAGATCTCAAATTGAGACAGGTTTACATTCTTTGAATTATGAACAGTATTCATTAAAAAATTTTTATCAAGCATTATCAATTTATAAATATAATCTCCACATTAAGGGAGAAACAGAATAAAAAGGATATTACACAAACAATATCCTTTACATTTTGTATCTCCCTGTTTTATTTTTATACGTAATTATTTTATTGTGAAATTTTGAGATTGCTAAAATACTAATTATAGGTTATATTCACTATGTCTATATTTAAGTCAGGTTATATAACGGTTATCGGAGTACCCAATGTGGGTAAATCCACTCTCCTGAATAAAATCATAGGAGAGAAGGTTGTTATTACATCAGAAAAACCTCAAACAACTCGGAATGTGATTCGTGCAATGTTCAATCGTGATGACTGCCAGATTATATTTGTCGATACGCCTGGTATTCACTACTACGCAAATGTCTATAATCAACATATGACAAAAATGGCTATGAAAAGTCTTAGCGATATTGACCTTATATATCATATGGTAGATGCGGGTGATTTTGAGAACGAAGAAAATAAAAAGATTTATGAGACTCTCAAACAAACAAAAACTCCGGCATTCCTTATTATAAACAAAATGGATTTGCTTAATCGTGAAGAGCAATTAGAAACAATTGATAGATACTCTAAATTAGGTGATTATGAGGAATATATCCCCATCTCCGCTTTAACGGATTTAAATATGGATGACCTGATACAGACAACACTAAAATATCTTCCGGAAGGTCAGCCTTATTTCCCATCAGACATACTTACAGATAAAAACGAGCGATTTGTTGTGGGTGAATTGATCAGGGAAAAAGTTTTACAACTTGTTCATCAAGAAGTGCCTCATTCTATTGCCGTAGTAGTTGAAGAATTTAAAGAGAGACCTAATAACATAATTTATATACTTGCCACCATCTATGTAGAACATGATTCGCAGAAAGGGATTATTATTGGTAATAAGGGACAGATGCTTAAAAAAATTGGACAACTCGCACGAGAAGATATTGAAGGGCTGTTAGGATGCAAAGTTTATCTGGAACTATACGCAAAAGTCAGAAAGAACTGGCGAAAAAATATTAGAGATTTGAAAGAATTCGGTTACTTTGACCGTTAAAGATTTAAATAATTGACAAGCTGAATAATCTCATATAAATTTACCCCCCTAAAAATTCATTATTCAACAGATACTACGAGAATTTTAAAAGGAGCTATGGTCTATGCCCGTTGTCAGAACTGAAAAGCTTACAAAAGAGTATAAACACGATTTCATCGAGTTTGAATATGGTCGAATGAAAGTTAATTTTGTTCCCAAAAAAACATGTGCTTTAATCGACCTCGACCTTGAAGTCCAGCAAGGCGAAATCTTCGGTCTTTTAGGTCCAAATGGTGCTGGCAAAACTACCTCTATAAAAATTCTTATGAGTTTAATATATCCTACTAAAGGAAAAGCCTGGATTCTTGATAAACCCTTAGACGATGTTAGTATGAAGACGAAATTAGGCTATTTGCCAGAAAATCCTTATTTCTATGATTATCTCAAAGGATGGGAATTCCTCGATTTCTATGGTCAGTTATACGGATTAAACAAATCAGAAAGATTAAAAAGAACTAAAGAACTTCTTAAAATAGTAGGCATAGAATATGCCGCTAATCTCCCACTCAAAGGCTACTCTAAGGGAATGCTTCAGAGAATCGGATTAGCCCAGACTCTTTTAAATAATCCCACAGTCGTTATTCTTGATGAACCCTTAGGGGGTCTTGACCCGTTTGGTAGAAAAGAGATGAGAGATATAATTCTTTCACTTAAAGAAAAAGGGGTCACTGTCTTTTTCTCTTCTCATATTTTATCAGATGTCGAAACGATTTGCGATAGAGTGGCAATTCTTTATAAAGGGCGCTTGAAGGCGTTAGGCAAATTAGGAGAATTACTTAGTGCAAAAATAAATGAATGGGAAATTACTGCTGAAGGTCTCGAAGAATCAAAAATCAGTGACCTTAAACCTCATATCAAAAAATTAATCACACAGGGTAAAGAAATTTTCATCGTCCTGGATAAACCTGATATTCTGCCGACAGTCCTCGATAGAATTAATCGAGAAAATGCAAGGCTTATCTCTCTTGTTCCAAGAAAAGAAACTCTGGAAGAATACTTCATCAGGACATTAGGAGGTAATCAAGAATGAAGGTATTTGCTATAGCAAAGAATACATTTAAGGAAGCAGTAAGAAATCGAATTCTTTATCTCCTGTTGATATTCGCCATACTTATGATTGGTAGTTCCAGAATATTAGCTCTACTTACTATAAGCGCTCATGAAAGAGTCATAAAGGACATCGGACTTTTTGGAATCAATTTCTTCGGCGTCTTGATTGCAATTCTTGTCGGTATCGGTCTCGTATATCACGAAATTGACAAGAAGACGATTTATACTATTATCTCAAAACCAATCCATAGATATCAATTTATCTTAGGCAAATATTTCGGTTTATTAATAACCGTATATGTGAACCTGATAATAATGACGCTGTTCTTTTTCATTATGGTATCAGTTCTTGGGATCGGATTTCACATCTCCTTGTTATATGCTATTATATACACTGCATTAGAATTGGCAATCGTTACGGCATTAGCGATTGTATTCTCTTCTTTTTCCAATCCGACAATGGCGGCTATATATACACTCATAATGTTTATCATCGGAAGAATGAATGAGGACATATTACGATTTGCCCAATATCTCGCAAGAGAAGCAGATAGGATGATACAAGCAGGGCAACAAGTTCCTCCTTTTAATAAATTTCTTCAGGGATTTACTAATGTTATCTGTCGTGTGTTACCCAACTTGGGTTTATATAACATTCGAGCAGAGGTAATTCATACTCCAGATAAAGTGATGATTTCCTGGGAACCTTTGTTTTATGCCTTTACATACTCAACTTTTCTTTTACTCATAGCCATATTCATTTTCCAGAGGAGAAACTTTAAATAGAAACCTCTAAAATATTTACAATCGGCTACGTGTCATTCCTGCGAAAGCAGGAATCCAAGAGTTTTTTATACAATTTTAACATAAATCTGGATTCCCGCTTTCGTGGGAATGACAAAATCCAAGTTGGTAGTTTTTCAGAGATTTCAATTTGAGAATAACTTTTTGAACAAATATATGTTAGGGAGAACCTTTAGACTCCGTAGGAGTCACACAATCATAGCTCCAGCAGGAGTTATAATAAAATAATAAATATATTTGATTAGAAAATTTTTAAAACGTTTTTTTAACTAAAAATAACCGAAAATAATATATTTTCATTTAGATCTTTTAGACTCCATAGGAGTCACACAATTATAGCCCCCAGCGGAAGCTGGGGGAAAAAGATGCAGTTAATCGTTTTATTATTAAAGCACCGTTAGGTGCGAAACAATCCCTGCTTTTGATTAATTTGTGTCACTCCTACGGAGTTCAGATAGTTAATATGTTTTTGATTACTATAATCCCCCAGCTTCCGCAGGGGGCTACGGATGTTTCGTCCCTATAGGACTTAATTATCAGTTGTGGAGCTATTCCAGTTTGTAGTCCCTGCTTTAGCGGGGGAAAATTCATCCCCACCAAACTTGTCCTCGTGAAAACGGGGAGTGGGAACTACAAACAGAAAAGTATTTTCATAAATATTTAAGAGAACTCAAATAGGATTGCTTTTTATGATGAGAAAAGTTCTATTTACAATACTGGTTATAATTTCTTTTACTGCCTCTGTTTTTCTACAAAACAGGATATTAAAAGGCGTGAAATTAGATATTCCGTATATCGACAGTCTCTATCTTCCAAAAGGGGATATTGTAAAGCCATTGGTATTAGACTATGATATGTTCGCAGCGGATTTCTTCTGGTTACGCACCATTCAGGCTTTTGGTGGGCATTGGACAGGGGATAGAGTTTATGCGAATTTCGATAGAATGTTTGATGTTATCATCAGTTTAGACCCATATTTCGAAGAAGCTTATTTGTTTGGAACTCTGGTTTTGGGTGATGAAGCAAGAGATAAAGAAAGAACGTATAAGCTTTTTAATCGTGGTATCGCCAATTATCTCGATAATAGATTAGAGAAGATGAAAGATGCATTGATTAACGAAGAGCCTATGATGGCTCTAAAAACTGTTCAAAAACTTATAGATGAGAAGTATTTACCCGAGATGCAGGTCTTAGATTTACCCTACAAAATCCCATACTATGCAGGTTATATGGCATACTTTAATTTTTCTGAAACAGAAAGTGCCCTGACTTATTATCAGATCGCAATAAGATGCAAAGATGTTCCAGATTGGGTCTTTAGACACATTCCCTGGCTTCAAGAGAGGATGGGCGAATATATTATTGCACTCGATAAATGGAGACGGGATTACAATCAGGCTGTTGAAGATAAAGATGAACTAATAATGAGCGTTGCTGATGAAAAAATTAAATTAACTACAAATAATTATTATCTCAAATTATTTAGAGATGATATTAAATCTTTCAAAGAAAAATATGGGAGATTCCCCAATAAACTTGAAGAGCTTGCGGAAAAGAAATATCTGCCATTCATCCCTCCTGAGCCTTATGAGACAGGCTATCTCTACTTTCCCAAAACTGGCGTTGTAATTGACAAAAAGAACGCTGAACGCGATATGATTGTTTATCTTAATTATATTAAAAACAAAATTAATGCTTATAAAAAACAAAACAATAAATATCCTGATGCACTTAATCAAATATTGGGGAAAAATGAAGGGATAGATGAACCTTACCAAAACGAATGGGTTTATGATAACAAAACCGGGAAGATTTATTCCACAACAGTTCCGTATATTGTATTTTAATTTATAGTGCGATATTATTGTTTCTTGAAGACTATTGTCCACAAATTACATTTTGGAGTGCGAAAGCTTGCTTTCGCCTTGTTTAGTGGAAGCTTGCTTCCACTGTAGCGGTGCGATTTATCGCACGAAACATATAATGTCGGATAAATCCGACCACTACAACAGAGCGAAACCAAGGTCTCGCCAGATAAAGTGGTAGCAAGCTACCGCACTCCACATAAAATCTATTATGGCACGTCTACTTATCGCTGAAGACAACAAGGTAATGCGAAAATCGCTCAAATCCACTTTTGAAGTGCTTGGGCATAGTGTCGAGGCATGTGCAAATGGAAAAGAAGCAATAGCGGCGATTAAGAAAAATAAATACGACTGTGTTATCACAGACTACAAAATGCCTGAAGCTGATGGGATGGATGTATTGCTATGTGTTAGAGAATTATCTCCCCAAACACCTGTCATCATCATTACCGCCTTTGGCGATGTAGAAAAAGCTGTTGAAGCAATGAAGTGCGGTGCTAAAGAATATATCACCAAACCATTCGCGCAGAATGAAATCGTTTATAGAGTAAATAAAATCCTTGAAGAAATTTCATCTGTGACAATTCCTCTACAAAAGCAATATCTTGCCATTGACGATTACATCGGTGAATCCCCCGAAATTAAAAGAGTTAAAGCCTTAATTGAAAACATTAAAGACGTTGATAGCTCCGTTTTAATCACAGGTGAAACCGGGACAGGCAAAAATCTTCTGGCACGAATCATTCACGACAATAGCAAAAGAAAAGATAAACCATTTGTAACTATTAACTGTTCTTATATGCCCGCCGACTTGCTTGGGAGCGAACTTTTCGGACACGAAAAGGGTTCGTTCACAGGCGCTATAAAACAGAAAAAGGGGTTATTCGAAATTGCTAACGACGGAACAGCCTTCCTTGATGAAATAGGAACAATGGATTTGCGAACCCAGGCATCGTTGCTCAGACTACTTCAGGATAAGGAGTTTGAAAGAGTCGGCGGAACAGAAACGCTTGTCGTTGATATCCGCATCATCGCCGCTACAAATATTGATATTCAGAAAGCCATTAAGGAAGAGAAAAGATTTCGCGAAGATTTATTCTACAGACTCAACGTTATTAACATTCATCTCCCACCACTGCGAGACAGATTCAGAGACGTTCTCTTACAAGCAAAGTGTTTTCTTGATGATTTCAATAAAAAGAATAATAGAATTTTTAAGTTTGAAGAAGATTATGAGAGCCTTTTCCTTACCTATTTATGGCCCGGGAACATCAGAGAATTACAAAATGTAATTGAAAGAGCCGCCATATTAACCAAAGGGGATATTATCTCAAACACAGAAATTAAAAACTGTCTCCATCCCGAATCCTCCATAGAAAAATTGGATGACAAAATCACCGCTTACGGAGATTTAACTCAAACTCTGGATAAGATTGAAAGTAAATTGATACTCAAGGCGTTAATCAGAAATGGTTGGAACCAATCAAAAGCTGCGGAAGACCTCGGCATCGGTAGAACCGCCCTGATTTACAAGATGAAAAAATATAATATTAAAGAACAGTAATAAGAATCTAACCGCAAAGAACGCAAGGAAGGCGCAAGGGTCGCAGAGAAAAATTCTGGAGGGGACACTACCAAATTTTTAAAAATTATTGCTCCATTTTATGTGGAGTGCGGTAGCTTGCTACCGCTTTGGAAGGCGAGACCTTGGTCTCGCCCATTTGTGGGAGACAAGTATGCCTATCCACCACGGTGGAAGCAAGCTTCCACAAAACAAAGCGAAAGCAAGCTTTCGCACTCCAAAAGAGAGTAAAATCCACACTCTTATAGAATCATTTGGAACAATAATTTATGAAAACTTATTATGCGTCCTCTCTTAACCTTTGCGACCTTTGCGTCTTCTTTGCGAACTCTGCGGTTAGAAGTTCGTAAAAACTTATATATCTTTAAAAATTAGAAAGGATTGTCCAAATTGAAATTTGCAACTGAGTATTTATGGTTCAATACAAAAAAACATCGCGAGTATATCAACATTACACACGAGGTGGAAAAAGTCGTTGAAAAAAGTGGAATAAGAGAAGGGATGGTGCTTGTATCGGCAATGCACATAACTGCCTCTATATATATCAACGATGCGGAATCCGGTATCATTCAGGACATCGATGAATGGTTGCAAAAACTCGCACCTGAAGGAGTCAATTATCATCACCATCGAACAGGCGAGGTCAATGGTGATGCACATCTAAAAAATCTGTTAATGCATCATCAGGTAATTGTGCCTATAACAAATGGAAAATTGGATTTGGGTCCCTGGCAGCAAATCTACTACGCAGAATTCGATGGGCAAAGAAGAAAAAGAGCTATCATAAAGGCAATGGGAGAATGAATGTAACCACAAATACAACAACAAAAAATTTAGCCACGAAAGAACACGAAATTACACGAAAAATTAAAATAAAAATTTCGGTTTGTCACAACTTTTACAAAAATGATTTTGTGACAGGATTTGCAAGATAAAAAAATTTAAAATGATAAACGTACAACTGACAATTATCAATAATACCATCTATGATGCATGCAACACGCAACCAGTCACCAGCAACCTTATTTTGTGTCATTCTGAGCGAAGCGAAGAATCTCGTAGTATTTCAGAGATTTCAAATTGATAAAATTCTGTTTATTCTGTTTAAAATCATTAGTGTGCTTTTGTGTTCTTTCGTGGTTCTGTATTTTTTCGTGCTTTTCGTGGTCAGATAATTTTCCCTTCGTGTCCTTCGTGGTTTAACTATTTTTTTCTGTCCTTCCGATTAAATCAACCAACTCTTGACATAATTCTTAATATAAAGAATGGTAAACAAATTAAATTTTTTAGACTGGAGAATCTTTTCTTGAACTGGGATGTAATTGTCATAGGTGGTGGACCCGCTGGAATGATGTCGGCGGGCACTGCAGGTTCTCGTGGGAGAAACGTTCTTCTTCTCGAGAGAAACGACAAGCTCGGTAAGAAACTCTTCCTCACGGGTCAGGGTAGATGCAATCTTACTAATGCTGATGAGAACCTTGAAACCTTCATTCAAAACACTATCACCAACGGCAAATTTCTCCACAGCGCCTTCCGTTCCTTTTCCAATCTTGATTTGATGAATTTCTTTGAGGATTTGGGACTTAACCTGAAAGTAGAACGCGGTAGACGAGTTTTTCCTGTCTCTGAGAAATCCAGCGATGTCACTAAGGCTCTAAAAAAATTTCTGGATAATAATAAGGTAACTGTTCATTTCAATTCGCGTGTTAAAGAAATTCTATCTTCAAACAATGCAGTTGTGGGCGTTAAACTTGAAACCAATGAAACTTTAAAATGTAAAAAGGTAGTTCTTGCCACAGGCGGTGTATCTTATTCTACCACAGGTTCAACAGGAGATGGTTACAGAATTGCAGAGAAGTTGGGACATAAAATTATGGAGATAAAACCTTCGCTTGTCCCGATTGAAACTGAAGAAGATTGGGTCACGGAATTGCAAGGGCTTTCGCTCAGGAATGTGGCTGTTACATTATTAGTGAACGATGAAAAAATCCACAGGGAATTTGGCGAGATGATATTCACTCATTTTGGAGTTTCAGGTCCGATTATTCTTACAATTAGTGCCTATCTCAAAAATTATCTCGTTTTTACTTATAGCGCCGACATCTCATCGGCAGAATTCAAAGCAGGCAGGATGCCTGCGCTACAACAGAAGAAAAATAAAATTGCGTTATCCCTTGATTTGAAACCCGCGTTATCACACAAACAATTAGACGAAAGATTATTACGGGATTTTGCAAAATACTCAAAAAGGCAGTTTAGAAATTCCTTAGGTGATCTACTACCAAAAGCAATGATTCCAATTATGATTAATCTATCAGGGATAGATAAAAACAAAAATGTGAGTGAATTAACCAAAGAAGAAAGAAAAATTCTTTTAAATCTGTTTAAAGGGTTAAGGTTAAAAGTTAAAGGATTAAGCCCATTAGAAGAAGCAATAATCACTTCTGGCGGAATCTCGACCAAAGAAATTAATCCATCGACAATGGAATCGAAGATAATTCAAGGCTTATTCTTCGCGGGTGAAATAATCGATGTCGATGCCCTCACAGGTGGCTTTAACCTCCAAATTGCCTTTTCCACAGGACATCTTGCAGGAATCAGTAACGCCGACATCTTGTCGGCTAAAAAATAGCTGGCAGGATGCCGGCGCTACAAGTCACCCGTGTAATTAATTTCGGAGACAGACTACTAAATTCTTTGACAATTTCAAATAAATCTCTGATATGTGTTTATGGGCATACTAAGAAGTTAGAAATAATAAATTTCCAGAAATCATTGTTCACAAATTAGTTCCCCGCTTTCACGGGGACAAGCTTTGGAGTGCGAAAGCTTGCTTCCACTGTAGGAAACGCATATATGCATCCCCTACAAACAGGCGAGACCAAGGTCTCGCCCATAAATGTCGCACTACAACTATTCAGTGGTCTTAAATAATAAGGAATATCAAAATGAGAAGTAACAGGCCAAATCGCTCTTTTAGCAAGATTTCACTCCTATTGATACTTCTATTAATCACGGTTTCCTGTGCAAGATTTCGGTTTGCAAAAGCTTCATCTACGGAGCCTTCTCCAGAATACCAATCCTTATCCTGGAAGATTGAGATTCCAATTCCTACTCAGGAACAAAGAGCAAAATTTAATAGAAGAGCAAAGGGAGAAATAAAAACAATCCGAAAGGAAAATGGCAGAATAATAACTGGCTCTGTCACGGATAATAAGGAATTCCTTGAGGAGGTGATGAAACCTCTTGTTCTGCCTTATGTGGATGAATTAAAACAAAAACATCCTGCCGAAATTATCAATGCACTCACTCTGTTTGGATTTGAAATATATCACGTTTATTTTGGAAAAGAATTTTCCCGATGGGCGGGGGATATTCTCGATTTGGACGAGCCTCAAAAGGTTGGAATCAGGCACAAATACAGATACGGGCTCGATTGCTCAGGTTTTGCATCCATGCCATACGAATTAGCTGTTTATTTTGGACTTATGAATCCGGAAGATGAGAGTGCTGTATTTTCATCAAAAGGTTTTGAGATATATAGTAAGAAACATAATATCAAGGATGAGGGCGGAACAGATGGAACGAGTAACAATTTCAGAGTTGATTCAATAGATATGATGAAATTGGGAAGTGTAATAGTTTCTGTTGATAAAGGTGGTTCATTATCGGAAGAAGATATTAAGAAGCTTCAGCCCGGAGACATTGCTGGAAGAGAAGGACACGTCGGCATCATTGTAGATATAAATGGCAAACTTTATTATCTCGAATCAGGTGGTCAGGTTGTCCCACCAAGAGGCTGGAAGCCAATTCCAGTAGCTGAAGCAATAAAGATATTTGCAAAAAACGGACCCGTGATTATTCGACGTTCTCTGCCAGATTACAAGAAATAAGCTGTAAATAGCGTATAACAGATGTTAAAGAATCATCGTTCACAAATTGATAGAGAAACAAGGGTGACTTTCTATGTGGAGTGCGAAAGCTTGCTTTCGCTTTACATTAGCAGAAGCTTGCTTCTGCTGTAGGAAACAGGTATGCCTGTTCCTTATAAGGATGCGAGACCAAGGTCTCGCCCATAAAAGCGGTAGCAAGCTACCGCACTCCAAAAAATATTCTAGTGTCCAGGATAAATATTCTGAACCGTTTTAAAATTTTAAAAAGGAGAAAAAAAAGAGTGAAGAATTTTACCTTTTTATTAATATTGTTGTTTGTCATATTCATTCTAAACGGGGCTGTTGTGATAGGTGCAATTAAGATTGATGACCCGTATAAAGAAGCTCAGTCGACAACGTATTTTGCTATTAATGGCACAAAGGTCTTTCATATTCCAAATGAGATGAACACGATTGTAGCAAAGCGAATGGAGTGGATGAAAGAATTGGGTATTTCCTGGGATCGTTCCGATTGGTGGTGGCACGTTATTGAACCTAAACCGGGGAAATTCGATTTTACAATCCCCGATAAAGTTGTAAAATTCTTTGAAGAGAATCATATTCAGATTTATCCGATTCTTTGTTACGGTGCAAAGTGGTGGAAAGACCGCACAGCACCTTTAAAAGATGAGGAATTCGAGCAATTTGCTAATTACGTTTATGAAACGGTGAAACATTACAAAGACCACTTTACTTACTGGTCAGTCTGGAATGAACCCAATATCTTACCTTTCTGGGCTCCTGAGCCAAATGCTGACCATTACGCAAAACTCCTGAAACTGGCTTATCAATCGGCAAAGCGCGCTGACCCTGATTGCAAAATCTGCGCTCCGGCAATTGCTCCTCTTGGAACCTGGGATAAAAAATTCGTCGAACGACTCTATCAGCTCGGGTGCAAAGATTATTTCGATATTTTTGATTATCATTATTACAGGCACGCTGCTCCTGAACTTGAAGTTCCGGATGAACTTACTGACATTAAAGCAATTATGCATCGCTATGGTGATAATAAACCAATATGGATTAGTGAGACCGGTGTATCAAGTCCGATTAAGGAAAAAGAGAAATCTTATCCACGACAAGCCGCATATATTGTGCGAAATCATCTTCTCTGCCTGGCTTGTGGCGTAGAACGAATTTTCTATTTTGACCTCCAGAACTGGTTTGACGACCCGAAAGCATCGTGGGATAGTTATCTTGGTCTTGTTGAAGCGGGTGATTCTAAGAAACCATCTTTTTATGCTTATAAAACTATGGTCAAAGAGGTAGATTATAAAAAAGTTTTAGGACGTTATCGAACTCCCAAAGAGGGATTGGAAGCCGTTCTGATTTATGACCAAAAAATTCCGGAGTATATACTCGCCGTGTGGCTCACAAAGGAAGATGAAAAGAAGAAAATGGAGTTTATCTGTGAAGCAAAAGACGTGAAAATTGTGGATCCTTATGGTAAAGAAGAAATTATGCCATTCACCGGTTCTTCCTCTTCTCCTGAAAAGACTCGTAAGATTTCACTCGAGATTGACCAGAATCCACAATACATTCACTCTGTAGATAAATTCACGTATTTACCCGAAGCGATTGTGAAATTCTCACACGAAAAACTTTACGTGAATCCTGGTGAAAAACAAAATCTGCGCCTTGAGATGCCTCCTACTTTTGAAGTTCAAAAAATTGAAATTATCGAAAAGAAAATTCCAAATGGTCTTAAATGGGATGAAAAAACTGGTGTTCTTGAGGTTGAAAAAACTGTTCCATCAGGCATACGAGAAATTTCTATTTTGGCAGAGTTTACTTATGGCGACAAATCAAGTCTTCAGACGAAACGCCTTGAGCGAACTGCTAAAATTGAGGTTCTCCCGATTGTCACTCTTGATTTGCGACCTTATCTTGAGACAGACCAGCTTAAAGTCCAGGCAACCGTTCTCAATCAATCTCCCCGGGAATTTTCAGGGACGATATATCTGGACGAGATGAACACAACTTCTCAACATCTTGCGGAAAAATCCCTCGATACATTAAGCCCGAATGAAACGAAAAGGATCGATATACCTCTTGAGAGCTCAATTTTGAAGGATTACAAAGAGCCAAATATATGGAAATTAAAATTTCAAGATTTCGAAAGCAAATCTTTCAAAATTTATAACGCACCTTTTCTAAACACCACTCCAACAATCGATGCCAATCTTGATGAATGGAAAAATGTCCCGAAGATTTTTATAAATCAGAAGGAGCAGATTACTCGCGGTCAAGAAGGTTGGAATACAAATGAAGCCTCTGGCGAAATTCAATTCTGGTTCACACCGGATTCCATTTTTGTAGCCGCTAATATCACCGATGACGAACCCGTGTTCAACAAAAATCCTGCCAACCTTATCTGGAAAGGAGATGCGATTGAGATTTATCTGGGATTTGGGGGTCCTGCGAAACGGACAGTTATCGATAAGAGTGTAGATTTTCAAATTAGCTTGGCACCCACTTACGAAAAAAATAAACCGATAGCTTTCTTATTTCATAAAGATGTCATAATTGAAGATGCAAAGGTGTCTGCGAGAAAAACAGAGAATGGTTATATTCTCGAAGCGATGATTCCCCTGAAGACTTTTGGTGATGTGAAATTGAAAGATGGGATGTTACTTGGATTTGATGCAGCACTTGATGACCTTGATTCCAATGATTGGGCACCAGCAGGAAATGAGCCGGGCAGAGCATTAGCGTGGAATGGAACTGGAATGAACTGGATTGACCCCTCGAACTGGGGTATGGCGGTTCTGCAAGAAAAATTGTAACCACGAAAGAGGACAAAAAAAATGAAGAAATAAAATTAACAGGGATGTACAGGATATACAGGATTATTTTTTAAAACATCCTGCCTATCCTGTATATCTTTGTTGAAATAGTTTTTTCTTTGTGTCCTTCGTGGTAAAATAATTTTAAAGAATAGGAAAACTCACTGTGAAAAAGAATTTAATATTAATTACTGTGATTCTCTTGATAGTAATTTCTGCTCTGGCGAAGAATTATACCTGTTTTGATGTGGTTGGTGATAGCATCTCTGCGGGAGTTAATCCTGATGATGGCATCTATGGCTGGGTTCAGATGCTTTTTGGTGAAGGAACTCCACCGAAAGAAAATACCATTGATGATTTATTCCCCGGCATAACAAAACACAATAGTGCTATTTCAGGCTCAACTGCAAAGCAATGGGCTGTCACAAATCCTAATTATTTGCTAACTGTTCTGAATCATCATCCCGATCTTGTAGTTGTTTACATTGGTGGTAATGATTTTCTTCTGAATTACTGCATCGATGGTCAGTTTACCCAAGCAGAAATTGATGAATATACAAATAATTTGAGAATTATTATCAACACTTTACAGGCAAACACTCCAAGACCGGATATTATTCTTATTACTTATTATGACCTCTTTGATGGAGAGAGTGAAAATTTACCTTCAACCTTTGAACACTATAGAATCGTTTCAGAGGGTACAATAATCGGAGATTCCGTCATCTCACAAGTCGCTTCAGAAAAGGGTTGTCGCCTCGTTGATATTTATAACGATTTTATGTATCATTGTTATGGTGTGGATATTGGGGGAAGTACTCATTATTCACCAGACTATGTAGATAGACCCCTAATCACTGATTTTGATATTCATCCTAATACAGAAGGACATAATAAGATTTACGAAGAAGTATTTGCGAAGCTTCAGCACTTAGCAGAAACAAGTAGTAAGACTTGGGAATTTTACGATTAAAAAAATTGCCTGGACTTCTCACTTTAGTGAGGAAACTAAATTCACCTGCTAAAGCAGGAACTACGAACCAATTCATTTTTTCCTCAATTCTTCCCCATCAAGAATGATGGTTACAGGACCCGCATTGCAGAGGGTTACATCCATCATTGCCTGAAATATTCCTGACTCAACTTTATAAGGATAAATCTCCTTTAATATTTCGACAAAACGTTCATACATTTTTTTAGCCTCATCGGGTGATGCGGCATCCGTATAACTCGGTCTTCTCCCCTTTCTACAATCTGCATAAAGTGTAAACTGACTGACCAATAATATCTCCCCTTTTACATCCAGAATAGACAAATTCATCTTCCCCGCATCGTCTTGAAATATTCTTAAGTTAATAACTTTCTCGGCAAGGAATTTCATCTCCTCTTCATTTGTATCTTTCCCAATGCCAACAAGGACAAGAAGTCCTTTCCCAATCTTTGCCACCTCTTTCCCTTCTATCACAACATTTGCATTTGACACTCTTTGTAAAACAAGTCGCATTGATATTACTCCTAATATTGTAAACTAATAGAAATAGACAAAGTTATTGAGTATTGTAAATTTAAAATTGGAAATTTGATATTTTAAATTTCTAATTTCGGAATTTATCCTGTGTATCCTTTTTAAATAACTTTTAAACTTCTTTTTGCTCACTCTTCTTGCTTTCTTTAGCCACATTCACGTATACCATTCGTAATTCGTGCAGAATACTCTCGATGAATTTTCCCTCATTCTCATCGAGATTGCCCTTAGTCTTTTCCTTTAGCATACCGATAACATCAATCTGATACTTTGCGAGATTTAAATCGACCTCGACTTTTTTTGAAATGGGATTTGGAATAAGTCCCATCCCAATTTGAGCATGAGTTGAAAGCGTAAAAATAAAAGTTATAAAATCCGGTTCAGGAATAGTATAACCTTTCTGCTCTTCCTGTTTCTTATCTTCTTTTTTTGCATCATCTCTTACCTCGTCAGGCATAACAATCCTCCCTTTAAATGAAATAAAAAATTGAAGCTAATTATAAATTCAATGATTCCAAAATTTTCAGAGCTGTATCCTTTCCTTTTTCACCGACCTCAATAACGGGTCCCACACAAGATGGACATCCTCGCCCGCATTGGCAGTTCTGCATAAGCTCTGCCGCTGCTTTAAATATATCCGGATAAATCTCAAAAACCTTTTTACTGATTCCGATTCCTCCCGGATATTTATCATAAACATAGATGGTTGGCGTTTGGTCGTCATATCTCGATCTCAATTGAGGAACAGCAGCAATGTCTCTTGGATCACATAAAACAAACACGGGAATGACATTCCGTAACACCGTTGCCAATGCCTTTAATCCTCCACCTAAATCAAGTTCCATCTCTTCGAGTCTTTCTTTAATCACAGGATTAAACGATATCCAGAAACTATCCGTTTGCATCTCGTTCTCAGGTAAATGAACGTCTCCATATCCAACACTTTCATGCGTCTCAAATTTTATCTTCTTATATTTTGTTACCAGCGTTGATACACTAACCTGACCATAGTGAATCGACTGGGCGAAATTAATCACACCTTTTTTAATATTTTCTTCCGGATAGATAGTATTATCAGTATTCATCACTTTAATATTGGTTTTTGCAATCGCATCAGTATAATAATCCACATCAACTTCGCGAGCATACGCAGTTCTTCCTTCCCAATCAAGTTTGTCAATGAAGAACAACTGACTTTGATGAATATAAATGGCATCCTCGTGAATCAGATAGGGTGCAGAATCATAATCTATTTCTCCAATGACTTCATTATTTCTTGATTTATTGACAATGACAAAATTCTCAACAGTTGGACTTCTCAGGGACACTTCTTCCGCTGGATAAACCTCACTTGACCAATACCATTTCTCGCCTGTATGCCGTAAAATCTTCTCCTGATCAAGCCTTTCGAGAATTGGAGTAATATCAAGTTCACCGAATCTTTCCTTATCATAAAATGGTAATTCAAACGCTGCACATTTTATATGACTGACTAAAATTGGGAAATTGTTGGCATTTATCATCCCAACTTCGGGCGATAATCCAAAGAAATATTCGGGATGATTAATAATGTATTGGTCGATAGGAGCTGATGAGGCTACTAAAATTATAACCGCCTCCTCATTTCTTCTTCCTGCCCTTCCACCCTGTTGCCAGGTGCTTGCAATCGTGCCGGGATAGCCTGCCATAATCGACACTCTCAATTGCCCGATGTCGATTCCCAATTCGAGAGCATTAGTGCTAACTACGCCCATTATCTTCCCATTTTTTATTCCTTCCTCAATAGCCCTTCTTTCATTCGGGAGATACCCACCTCTGTAACCCTTAATTATTTCAGGATTTCTTTTTAATTTCTCAACGAGTCTCCTGAGATATTTCACGATGATTTCAACGCGTAATCGTGACCTTGCAAAAACAACCGTCTGAAATTTTTCCGAGATAAACCGCATAGCAAGCGATTTTGCTGTATGAATCGAAGATTTTCTTATTCCCAATTCATAATTAACAACGGGTGGATTGTAAAAAATGATATGCTTTTCACCTGTCGGTGCTCCATTTGTATCCACCAATTCAAATTTCTCTTCAACCACATTTTGCGTTAATTCAAGTGGATTGGCAATTGTTGCAGAACAGCAAATAAATTGTGGTTTCGAGCCATAGAATTTACATATTCTCTTTAATCGCCGAATAACATTTGCCAGATGGCTTCCAAATACCCCCCTATAATTGTGAATCTCATCTATAACCACGAACTTAAGATTTTCAAAGAGCTTTAACCAGTTTGTATGATGCGGTAAAATTCCCGTATGAAGCATATCAGGATTGGTTACGACGATATGCCCTGCAAGTCGGATAGCCTTTCTTGCAGATTGGGGCGTATCTCCATCAAATGTATAAACTTTTATCCCTCTGTTCAATGGCTGAGTCATATCATAAAGTTCACGAAGCTGGTCTTGCGATAATGCCTTCGTGGGAAAAAGATATAGTGCCCTCGTGTTGTCATCCATTAAAATCTGATTCACAATAGGTAAATTATAACAAAGCGTCTTCCCAGAAGCTGTAGGAGTAACTATCACGACATTTTCGTCATTGAGAATCTTAGAAATCGCCTCTGTCTGATGAGAATAAAGTCTATAGATTCCTTTGTCATGTAAAACATCGATTAATTCGGAAGCAATTCCTTCAGGGAAATCATCATACTCTCCTTCTTTAGCAGGAATATCTTTCCAGCAGGTTATGTTTGCAGAGTGTAGAGAATTATTTTTTAAAAGCTGAAGTATCTTAATCATTTTGTCCCTATTTGAGACCTCTGAAAAATTACCGCTTTGTAATTTAAAACGAGATTGATTCGTCGGCTTCGCCTCCTCACAATGACATCTTACGGTCTCTGTCATTCTGAGCGAAGCGAAGAATCTCGTAGTTTTTCAGAGGTCTTAATTTCAAGCCACGATTTTACAATTAACTTGACTAAATTACAAATTTAAATAATTAATATAAATTCGTAAAATCTTTAATGGAATCAAAAAGGATTTTCTACAATTATTTTTCGAAAAGGATAAATGTGTGAAGGTACTATCATTTAATCAACACGGCGAGACAAGATTGGGAATATTCGTTGATCTCAATATCCTCGACATTCAAAAGGCGTATTCTATTTGTTCAGAAAATATATCCCCCGAAATTGTTGAAGGAATTAAGACAGAAGGGGTGTTCAAGGATGCATTATCCTTCATCCAATCAGGCGAAGAAGGACTAAAATTAGCTAACGCTATCATCGAAGAACTCCACAAGAAAAAAATACAATTTGAAAGTGCTCTTCTGGATTTCAACTCTGCTCATCTTGAGGCTCCCATAAAAAATCCCAATAAAATTATCTGCATTGGCTTAAACTATGCAGACCACTGCAAAGAGCAAGGTATCGCACCGCCTCAAAACCCTGTCATCTTCTCCAAATTCAGCACAGCTATTATTGGACCAGGGGAAGACATCATTCATCCACGTATTACCAAACAACTCGATTACGAAGGAGAACTTGCGGTCATTATCGGGAAAATGGGAAAGTATATCGATAGGGACAATGCTGTGAATTTCATTTTCGGGTATACAATTCTCAACGACGTTACAGCTCGTGATATACAATTTAGCGATGGGCAGTGGATACGAGCAAAGTCATTTGATACATTTGCACCAATCGGTCCCTGGATTGTAACGAAAGATGAAATCCCCAATCCGAATAATCTCAACATCCGAACTTATGTGAATGGTCAGATTTCCCAGAACTCGAATACGAAAAATATGATTTTTGATATACCTTACCTTTTGGAATTCATCTCCAGTGTTTTCACACTCTATCCTGGCGACATTATATCGACAGGGACACCGCCCGGAGTGGGGATATACCGCGACCCTCCATATTTTTTGCATCATAGTGACGAGATAACAATCGAAATAGAAAAGATCGGCGAACTCAAAAATACCGTTGTGGAAGAAAGTATGTTTGCATAAAAAATTGCCTTACTGCTGTGAGTTGTAGGGAACGGTTCAAAACCGTTCCCTAAATTTCCCTTCCCAATAGGTCTTGTTCCCAAGCCTCTGCCTGGAAACAGAAAGATATTCATCAAAGCCCCTGCTTTGATAGATTGTAAAAACATTAAACATTCTGTTTGTTCTTTACAACCCACAATTAAAATTGTGGGCTACTTTACTAATTATGTTGAATTTCGACCCAGCTCCTATTGCTTCATGATAAGAACGTTGTTCAACACAAAGGAGATTACAATTATGTTATGGGTAACCCGTTCACATATTCATGTTGACCGCGTAGCTTGTCCCTGGTTGATTAAACGCTTTGTAGATTCCGATGCGAAATTTCTATTCGTCCCTATGAGTCAAGTCGAAAAAGTGGCTATGGAAAGCGGAGCAATTCCATTCGATGCCCCAGGGGTAGAATTAGGACATCACGAGGGCAAATGCTCCTTTGAATCCATTATCGAAAAATATGGCTTGACTGACCCAGCCTTGCTACGACTTACCGGGATTGTTCACTCCGCAGATATTGCAGAAGATTTGCATAAAGATGAAATTGCTCCAGGCTTAGAAGCAATTGCCACAGGATTTAGTTTACTCTTACCTGATGACCAGGCTAATTTAGAAAAACAATTTCTTGTCTATGACGCTTTGTATGCCTGGTGTAGATTGCAAGTAGCAAAAAAATGAGAAGAGTTCATCAATAATCGCTTTGATTGCGCTAATATTCTAACCAATATATAATAATTTAATACAATATGCTTAACTTTAACTTTTCCCTTCTTATGTCGATAAATTAAAGGAGTTCTCAAATTCGGCTTAAAATCAATGCTTTCTTCCATAAATTAACCATTCTCAGCGATTAATATTGAACGATTAGCAAAGTTGTTTTCTTAAAAAGAATTTGAATTAATTTTTAATTTTTGTATTTTTGCTTACATCGGACAATTTATCATATGATAAATTAAGCTTGACATAGCAAGTAATTATAGTATCTTAATAAATCTCTAAAGAATTCTAAAATAAAATAGGGACACTATTGATTGAACGAATCGAGAGAAAAGAGAGCATTATTTTTAAAGAAGTTTAAAAGAAATGCTAAAATCAACGGGATTCAGTTCTGGTCTCGTGAGAAGAACTGGGATATTGTTTTGAAAGATCTTAATTTTACTAAGAAAAACCTTGAAGAAATTATAATGAATCTTGTTCCCGGTGATTGTTCCAAAGAGCCTAAACGAGATACTGAAAATAAAGGAATTGTTTGCGTTTTTAAAATACCGTTGGGTTATCAACCACAAAGAGAGGTTTATATTAGACTTGCTATACCTTTAGATAATTCGCTGAGATGGGCTGTATGCCAATCCTTCAAATTTTCCCAATACCCGTCTTAGAAAAGGGTAAATTAGAATAGAGTAAAGAGGAGTAATAAAATGAAATTAAAGGATTTCTGTCCATATTGTATGGAAATAAACGAAATCGAATTTGTTGAAAAGAATGAAATAATAGAAGTACGGGGCAAACAAATTCCGGTTAAATATAAGGAAAGAAAATGTACTAAATGTGGTGATTTTTATAGTAACGTACCTGAAGACGATGATCCCTATGATATGGCTTACAGGATTTACCGTGAAAAGCATAATATGACACAACCAGAAGATATTAAAAGACTCAGAGAAAAATATGGTCTTACTCAGGATGAATTAAGAAAACTTCTCGGTTGGGGTGCTGTGACCTTAAGTCGATATGAAAATGGAGCTCTTCAGGATGGTACTCACCAGAACGACCTGTGGGCACTCAAGAATCCACAACATGTTTTGGAATTGATTAGTGAAAGACCTGATGCATTGCCAAAAGAAAAAATCGAGCGTATTAGAACATTATATCGATTTAGTTATCATTTCACAAATTGGGACAATAAAGGAGATAGTAAGACGTATGATTCTTCATGTATGGAATGTGCTGCTTGAAAGGATATAAATTATGAAAGAAAGTGAATTTAAATTTTTAGGATATAGAATATCCCAAGTTCATAATAAAATAGCTGATAATTTTGGGGAAGAAAAAGAAGTTTTTTCTCATTCTATTAATATTGAGAATAAATTTGATAAAAAGAATAATAGATTTGTAGAAGTGATTTTGAATATTGATGTAAAAACAAAATCCAAATGTTTTGAATTTTCTGTACAAATAAAAGGCGCTTTCCAAGCATCTAAGGAAATGCCTGATAATACATTTAAAAATCTTGCCAAATATAATGCGCCTGCTATTTTATTACCTTTTGCAAGAGCGCTAATAGCAAGTTGCACGGCACAATCAAATATACCCGCTGTTATTTTACCCACAATTAATCTTTCAGGTATAAGTTTAGACAAAATAGATAAAGATACAATGAAAAAAAGACTCAAAACACCTAAGCAGTTAAAAAAATAACTCCAACTAAATATGCCTTTTGTTTGGAACAAAGTAATAATCAATTATTTTTAATCCTAATCCCTTCTCACAATAGCAAACAATCCTAAAACGATAATAACTTGACTTTATTCCGAGTATTATTGAATATTAATCGAATTTAAAATCTATTATTTTTCTAACGATTTGATACGAGCTGTAGTGGTCGGATTTATCCGACACTATCTGTTTTGTGCGATAATAAATTTCCCAAAAGTATTGTTCGCAAATTTAGTATTATGTAGCTCCATAGGAGCGAAATAATTGTAGCCCCGCCTGGCAAGGCGGGGTAAGATAAGGAAAGATATGTGTTTATATTTTATTAACACAATTATCTTTAACCTTTTACCCAGTGCTTCCGCACTGGGCTACAAATGTTTCGCCCCTTTGGGGCAATTAAAAAAATTATGAGCAAAACTTTTGAAAAATTTATAATCGCACCGCTACGAGAGGATTTTGTATTGATAAAAATTGAGAATTTACATAAAAGCTTTGGGAATAAAAAAATTTTTGAAGGATTGTTCCTAAACATATACGACGGCGAAACCATCACAGTCATTGGCAGAAGTGGCGAAGGCAAAAGTGTTCTATTGAAACATATTATGGGCTTAATGGACCCTGATGACGGCCGCATTCTGATTGATGATGATGACATAACCGGTGCACATTATAATCAGAAGATGAAAATCAGAAAAAAAATTGGAATGCTATTCCAGATGGCAGCATTATTTGATTCTATGACTGTGAAAGAGAATGTCGCCTTTGCTTTGAGAGAGCACACGAATTATAGTGATGGCGAAATAGATGAAATTGTAAGAAAAAAACTTGAGCTTGTAAATTTAATCGGCGCCGAAAACCTGATGCCATCAGAGATTAGCGGCGGTATGAAAAAAAGAGTCTCACTCGCACGTGCCTTATCAATGGACCCAAAGATTATTCTTTATGACGAACCGACTACAGGACTCGACCCGATCACCGCCGATATAATTAACAATCTTATTGTGAATTTACAAAAGAAGTTGAATGTCACATCAGTTGTAGTAACTCATGATTTGACAAGTACCTTCAAGGTCTCAAATAGAATCGCAATGCTCTACAATAGAAAAATATATTTCGTTGGCAGTGTTGATGAGGTCAAAAACAGCAAAGATGCAGTGATTAGACAGTTCGTGAATGGAGAAGCAGAGGGACCATTAACAGGATAAATATAGTAACAAAAAATATAAATCTCAATAAATGGTGATAAAATGACTTCAAAGAAAAGTTCAAGACAAGAAATAATCATCGGCGCTTTCGTTTTAATTGCGATGATATGTCTTATCATAATAACAATAAATCTCGGCACTTTTTCCGTCGGGGAAAAAACGTATCACATCCGGGTTCGTTTCCGCTTTGTGTCAGGACTTGAAGTCGGCGCACCTGTAAAGGTCTATGGCACAAGTGCCGGTCAAGTTACTAACACAGAGGTAATTCCAGGAGACAGGCCTGTCGAAGTTACAATGCGCCTTAGTGATAAGTATAAGATTCATAAAAACGCTCGAATTAAAGTTACACAATTCGGAATTATGGGTGAAAAAGTTATTGATATTGATTTGGGCTCATCCACAGAAACAGTGCTTGGGGATGGAGCCGTCCTTAATGGAATTGACCCGCTGAATCTGGAAGAAATTTTTCAAGATGCGCCTGAAATCTTCGGGAGTCTCACCAACATTATTGGCAATCTCAATAAGGTTCTCGGCACAGAAGAAGTAAGAACGTCCATTCAAAACACAATAAAACGTATTGATGACTTGACTCTCAAATTTGATAATATTCTTGGCACATCTCAGGAAGACGTGGGCGATTTAGTAAAAAGTGTGAAGGAATCCTCGCTTCTACTTGAAGAAACTTTAACTAACTTGAATGATGTAATAACGAGAGGAAAGGAAGATTATATCTCTGCCGGTAAGAATCTCAATGCAACTATGGAAACCATCCGCAAGGAATCCAATGATATTGTGAATAAGACCGAAAATTTGTTAGATAAATTGGATAAGCTCTCATCAAACGCAAATGTTATGGTTGAAGAGAATAGAGAAGGAATAAAAGCTTCAATAAATGCCATAAAAAATGTGGCAGAAAAAATTGATACTCTTATAGAAAAAATAGAAAAAGGAGAAGGAACCTTAAGTCTGTTGATAAATGACCCCAGTTTGTATGATGAATTAGTGAACTCGGTAAAAGAACTAAGTAAATGGGTAAATTTTGAAACCACAACAGATTTTCCGGATAGAATAAGATACGAGAAAAAAGATGTTAAGGAAAAGTAAGGTGTTAAAACAATTATCTGAACCTCAGATAAAAAACAAATCGAGACCTCTGAAAAACTAACAAAAGGCGCCTTGGTTCGTAGTCCCCACTTTAGTGGGAATAGTTTTTACCTGCTAAAGCAGGAACTACAAACTGATTTATTTTAATGCACTGATTGGGCACATAAAATGACAAAAGAAAAAATCGTATATATTTGTCAATCCTGTGGTGCGGAATTTCCGCGCTGGACGGGAAAGTGCAATTACTGCGAACAATGGAATACTATCACGGAAGAAAGAGTTGTTCCTACCAGTCAAAACAAAAGAAATTACGACCTCGATATGAAAGAATCAAAACCCTTACCAATCACTGATATTGAAGAGGAAGAATTTGAGAGAATCAAAACTTCAATAAGTGAATTTGATAGAATTATCGGCGGTGGAATTGTCAAAGGCTCAGTAATATTAATCGGGGGTGAGCCCGGAATCGGGAAATCTACACTCTTGCATCAAGTCTTATTCAACCTGGCATCAGCAAATTCTAAATGCCTTTATGTCACGGGCGAAGAATCCAGAGCTCAAATCAAAATGCGTGGCGATAGATTATCTGCTCTCGATAAAAACCTTCTCGTCATAACGGAGACAAATGTGGACATTATTATTAAGGCTATGAAAGAGCTGAAGCCTGATATTGTCGTTATTGATTCTATTCAAACAGTATACAAGCAAGAAATACCTTCATCACCGGGAAGTGTTTCACAGGTGAGAGAAAATGCATTTTATCTCTCCTTTCTGGCAAAGAATCTCGGAATATCAATGTTTTTCATTGGGCATATAACAAAAGATGGAACAGTCGCTGGACCGAAGGTTCTCGAACACATAGTGGACACTGTACTGTATTTTGAGGGAGAAGCGCATCATTCTTTCAGGATATTACGAGTGGTGAAAAATAGGTTCGGTTCAACAAATGAAATTGGCATCTTTGAGATGACAGGAACAGGTCTCAAGGAAGTGCAAAATCCTTCGCAGATGCTTTTGAAGGAACGAACAGAAGATTCTTCTGGCACGATTGTCGTGCCAAGTATTGAAGGAAGCAGACCTCTTCTGATTGAGGTTCAGTCTCTCACAAGTTATAATGGGGGTTTTGGTGCAGGACGAAGAACAACATCGGGAGTTGACCATAGAAGAGTTGGATTATTGATTGCTGTTCTGGAGAAAAAATTGGGTCTCAATTTATATGACCATGACGTATATGTCAATGTGGCTGGTGGACTGAGTATTGATGAACCTGCGATAGATTTGGGAATTGCGCTAAGTATTCTGAGTAGTTTTAGAAATAAACCGATAGATATTAGTCTTGTTGCAGCGGGAGAAATCGGATTAACGGGAGAAGTTCGTGCTGTCACACAAATGGAAAAACGAATTTCTGAAGCAAGCCGACTTGGATTTAAGAAGGCTATTATTTCAAAAAATAACATTTCAGATTCTTTGAATAGATTTAATATTGAAATCTTACCCGTGAAAAACGTTCAGGAAGCAGTTGAGATAATTATGTGAAAAAATTATCATAAAAAATTTTTAATACAAAGAACAGAAAAAAGGTAGGGACAGAACATTGTTCTGTCCCTACCTTGACTGCAGAGACGTGATATATCACGTCTCTACGAAAATCCGACTTTGCGTTCTTTGCTTATTCTTTGCGATCTTTGCGGTTAAATTTTTTTTCAACAGAAGGAGCGTCTGATATTGTCAAACATTGCCATTATTCTTTCAGCTGGTAGCGGTGAACGTATCGGTTCATCCACTCCCAAACAGTATTTGAAACTGAACAACAAACCTGTGCTCGAATACTCACTCGATTTATTCGAGGGAATGAATGAAATTGATGGTTGCATTCTCGTTGTAGATAAAAATTGGACAAGTAACAAATCTCAAATAAATTTACGTAGTTATAAAAAGATTATTAAGATTATTGAAGGAGGGCAAAGAAGACAGGATTCTGTTTATAACGGCGTTTGTGCAGTTCCCAAAAACACAGACATTATTATTATTCACGATAGTGCCCGACCATTTCCGCCTGTTGATGCTATTAAGAAGGGCATCAAAGAGGCAAAGAAAATAGGTGGATGCATCCTCACAGTTCCTGTAAAAGATACGATTAAAGAAGTAAATAAGGATGGGAGAATCATTAAAACACCGAAGCGTGAGAATTTATTTATTGCTCAAACACCACAAATATTTAAATACTCAGTTTTTAATAAACTCAAGGAAATCTTGAAAAGCGAAGAAGAATTTACGGATGATGCGATGCTCTTTGAACGCTCTGGGAAGCCCGTTTCAATCGTAATGGGAAGTTATGACAACATTAAGATTACAGATTCGCAAGATATCTTGATTGCCGAACAGATACAAACGACACAGATTCACACGGATTGACACTGATATAAAATACGATTTTATTATTTAAAAAATCTTATAAATCTGCGTGTATCAGTAGACATCCGTGTAAATCCGCGTTCTATTATTTAAATAAAACATTGTGAGAAAATCTTATGCGTGTTGGAATTGGTTATGACATACATCGATTGGTTGAAGGAAGAAAACTAATTATTGGCGGTGTAGAGATTCCTTTTGAAAAAGGATTATTGGGTCACTCTGATGCGGACGTTCTTGTGCATAGTATTTGTGACGCCCTCTTGGGAGCAATGGAATTAGGTGATATTGGCAAGCATTTTCCTGATACCGACGAAAAATACAAAGGAATCTCAAGTATGAAACTTCTGAAAGAAGTTATGGAAAAAATAAAGAAAGGAAATTTTAAAATAGTTAATATCGATACAAACATCATCGCCGAGAAACCCAGGTTACTCCCTTATATTGAAGAAATGAAAAAGAATCTAAGGAAAATTCTTGGAAAAGACGTTTCAATAAATATCAAAGCGCGAACTAATGAAGGACTTGGAGAAATCGGCAAAGGAGAAGCCATCGCATCCCAAGCAATTGTTTTATTGAAAAGCCTCGAGTAATTATTGTGGTGCGAGATTTATCTCGCAAGAAATTGCGACATAAATATTTTAACACATTATTTCAGAGATTTCAAATTATCAAAAAGTTTTGTTCAATTTTATGTGTATTGCGATAGCTTGCTACTACCTTGAATAGCGTAGGGAACGGTCGCGACCGTTCCCTACAAATCTTTGTAGGGGACGCATATATGCGTCCCCTACAGCAGAAACAAGCTTCTGCATAGGAAAGCGAAAGCAAGCTTTCGCACTCCAAAATGGAAAAAGCCCTCGCTCCTACAGAAAATTTTGGTTCAATAATTGTTGAGCGATAAGTATATGAAAAAAATTAATTCAATTATGACACTCTCAATCATATTATTATTCGGAATAAATTGCTCTAAAGAAAAAAAGAGCGTTGAGATAACAAGAAATTATAATGTCGAAGATGTAACAGGAAAAGTTAAAGAATTGGAGACAACGTCCCAGGTCTCATCAACAATTATCCAATCTGAGCCTGCAATTGACACGGCAAACATTAAACCTGAAACTTTAAACTTGAATCCCGATTTAAACCTGAAAAACCTATTACCTGATTTGAAAAATCATCCCGATTTTAAACTAACTAAAGAACCAGAATTTTTTGTGGGCAAAAATCTTTATGAATATATTGATGGTGGTGCCGAATTATATCACAGCTACGATTTCAGACAAATCATTACGGCTGAATATCAATCTAAATCAAATCCTGACATAACTATTATTGTTGATATTTATGATATGACAACGCCTGATAATGCTTTTGGAGTCTTCTCAGCACAGAAAGATCCTTCGTCTAATTTTGTTAATATCGGTATCCAGGGGATTTCGGGGGGAGGAGAAATCGTATTTATAAAGGATAAATATTATAATAAATTAACAACATTTGTCGATACCCCGGAGAGTAACGAAACACTCAAAAAATTTGCATTGGAAGTCGCTGACAAGATTAAAGGAATAGATAAAATCCCTGAAATTTTCAAAATATTTCCTCAAGAAGGAATGACAAAAAATTCAGAAGGCTTTATTTTGAGAAACGCCTTTGGTTGTCCTGAATTTAATCAAGTCTTCACCGCTAATTATGAAATTAATAATGAAAAAATTCAGCTTGCTGTTTCCCGGAACCAATCCGCAGAAGAGGCAAAAAACAAATTTAAAAAATTGAAAGAGTTTTTCATCGATAAGACTAAAAACGAACAATCGATAACAAAAATCGGTGATGATTCCTTCATTGGCAAAAATAAAAAAGATGAAAAAATTCTGGTCTCAACGAAAAATGAAAAATTAGTATGCGTCATCGGCTATAATCAGATTAATATCGCCCAAATTTTAATAGAACAAATACTACCTCGAATCTAAATGTAGAGACGTGATATATCACGTCTCTACATTATCAGGAATAATTATGCCAGACAAAATCGACAGAAGAGAATTTATCATTCGTCTCGGAACAGCTACTGGAGCTGCAGTACTAATCGGCGCTGGCGCCTTATTGTTGCATAATAAAAAAACGATAATTCCATCCATATCCCTAAATACCGTTAAGAAAAATTTTGCTGTTGAAATTCCGTCTACTTTTCCTCAAATGATTATTGCACACGGAGATTCACCTTCCAAAAATGTCCTCGCCGCAATCGAAGAACTTAATGGTGGTAAAGGGAATGGAATAAAACATTTTATCAAGAAAGGTGATTCAGTATTAGTCAAACCAAATGCAGGTTGGGATAGAATCCCCGAACAAGCCGCTAATACTAATCCTGAAGTAGTTGCAATGGTCATTAAACTCTGTCTTGAAGCAGGTGCAAGAAAAGTTATCGTTACAGATGCGTCCTGTAATGAACCTAAACGAACATTCTTAAGAAGCGGTATCGAGAAAGCAGTTCTGGAGTCCGGCGGAATAGTCGAATTACCCGTTGAACACAAATTCAAAGTTGTTCCCATTGGTGGTGTAGTGCTTAAAAACTGGCTTGTCTACTCAACGTATCTAACCGTTGATAAAGTCATAAATATTCCTGTTGTTAAACATCATAATCTCACTGGGGCAACATTAGGAATGAAAAATTGGTATGGAATTTTAGGCGGACGAAGAAATCAACTTCATCAGCAAATTAATGAATCCATAGTCGACCTCGCAACATTTATCAAACCCACATTAACCATTCTCGATGGGACAAGGATATTAATGAAAAATGGGCCTCAAGGGGGAAGTTTATCGGACGTAAAAGTGGGCAATACGATCGCAGTAAGCACAGACCCCGTCGCAATCGATGCCTATGGAGCACTCTTATTGGGCAGAAAACCCGAAGACATAGGCTACATCGCTTTAGCCAACCAAAACAAACTCGGGGAAATAAATTATAAGAATATTAGGTATAAAGAAATAAATGTAACTTGATTTCTAATCTGCTTTATGAAATGTGAAAGAAATTTCAGTATGTGCAATTTTGGCACATACTAAATGTGTCTTGTTCCCAAGGCCCGCCTTGGGAACAGAATTCTTTTGTAGGGGCATATTGCATATGCCCTGAAATTCTTAGGCACGTGCAACGTGCCCCTACAGAAATATTATTGTCAAAATCCCAGCTTTGACACCTTATTACCAAAGCAGGGGCTTCGGATTATATTCGTTCCCAAGCTTGGCTTGGGAACGAGACATCTAATTAACAAAAGAGCAATGTGCAAAAAATGTACATTGCTTTTTTTTAATATTTTTTATTTCTCCTCAGGTCTCAATAATGGAAACAAAATCACATCCCTGATTGAGGGTGAATCGGTAAAAAGCATAACCAATCTGTCTATTCCGATTCCGAGACCGCTTGTGGGTGGCATTCCGTATTCTAATGCCCTGATGTAATCATCATCAATCATCTGTGCCCGAACTCCGCCCTCAATCCTCTTCTCGGATTGTTCCTTAAATCGCTGATACTGGTCTTCAGGGTCATTCAGCTCTGTATAAGCATTAGCCAATTCAATATTCGCGATAAATAATTCAAATCGCTCTGCAATATGTGGCTCATCTTCTTTAGATTTCGATAATGGACAAAGACTCTTCGGATAATCATAAACAAAAGTTGGTTGAATAAGTTTCTCCTCAACTTTTTCTTCAAACAAATGTAGTATTAACTCATCAACTGTCATTTCCTTCGGCACTTCTACGAATTTTCCAATCTTCTCTCGAACAGCTTCAATGTTCTCTTTGTAATCAATCTTCACATTCAGATATTTTTCAATCGCTTCAAGAATAGAAAGTTTTATCCATTCACCATTGAAATCAATTTCCGTTCCCTGATAAATAAATTTATAATCACCCTTTATTGCCTGACAAGTATGTTTCAGCAAATTCTCCACAAGTCTCATTGTATCAAAGTAATTGAAATATGCCGTATACAATTCGAGCATCGTAAATTCCGGATTGTGTTTCGTCGAGATGCCTTCGTTCCTGAAATTTCGATTAATCTCATAAACCTTCTCCATTCCACCTACTGTCAACCGCTTCAGATAAAGTTCAGGGGCTATCCGCAGATATAAATTCAAATCAAGTGTATTATGATAAGTAACAAAAGGTCTTGCCACAGCACCACCATAAATCGGTTGCATCATCGGTGTCTCAACTTCAATGTATCCAAGTTCATTAAGATAATTTCTGATCACATTAACGATTTTTGTTCGCGTGAAAAAAACATTCTTCACATCATCATTGACAATCAAATCCACATAGCGTTGGCGATACCTTTTCTCAATATCCTTAAGACCGTGCCACTTTTCCGGAAGCGGTCTGATGGATTTAGTTAATAATTGGAAATTCTCACAAACTATTGTGATTTCACCCGTCTTTGTCTTAAATAATTTTCCTTCAACTCCAATTATATCACCAATGTCTAAATCCTTAAAGAACTCAAACCTTTCATCACCGATAATATCCTTCTTGATGTAACACTGGATACTGCCTGTCCCATCTTTTATATGAAAAAAAACCGATTTCCCCATTGTGCGAACGGACATAATTCGACCAGCGGTTTTTACTTTCTCTTCTTTCTCTATCAACTGCTCAGCAGATTTCAATAAATCAGCGGTCTTTTCCTTAACCTCATATTTATTCACAAAAGGATTAACATTCTTTTCTCTTAAAGAAGCGATTTTATTGCGTCTGATTTGAACTACATTGCTTTCTTCTGTCATTTCTCAAGTTTTCCTTTCAATAAATGTTTAATGATAGCGTTTTGTAGGGAACGGTCGCGACCATTCCCTACAACCAAGCTCTTACTAAATATTCATTTTACAATCTCGAAGAATCATATTTTTCATCAAAAACAATACTCAAGGAAAATTTATTTAAAATGTTGTAGAGATGCAATGCATTGCGTCTCTACCTCTTCATATCCAATTACTATTAAAATAAAAAAAGGAGAAGTGCGTTTTGAACACTTCTCCTGAAATAGTCTTAGCTTTGTAGCACGAGATTTATCTCGTGCGGGGAACAAGTATACCTATTCCCTTACACGGAACGCATATATGCGTTCCCTACAATTCTTTGCGACATAAATACGCATTATTTACTTTGCGTACTCGACAGCTCTTGTCTGTCGAATTACTGTTACTTTTATCTGTCCGGGATATTCTAATTCTCGCTCAATCTTCTTTGTGACCTCACGAGCAAGAAGAGCACATTCATTATCAGTCATCTGGGTAGGTTCAACCATTATTCTGATTTCTCTACCCGCTTGAATGGCATAAGCCTTTTCGACTCCGCTGAACGAATCAGCAATTTCTTCTAACTTTTCAAGCCTTTTGATATATGTTTCTAACGTTTCCCTTCTTGCACCCGGACGAGCCGCAGATATTGCATCTGCCGCTTGAACTAAGACTGCAATTATAGTCTTGGGTTCCTCATCTCCATGATGCGCTGCTATTGCATGAACAATCGCAGGCGATTCATTGAACTTCCTGGCTAAATCAGCTCCAATCTTAGCATGAGTTCCTTCCATCTCATAATCCACCGCTTTACCAATATCATGCAATAAGCCTGCACGCTTCGCTAAATTCACATCCACACCTAACTCACCCGCCATAACTCCTGCAAGATAAGCTACTTCTTCGCTATGTAAAAGAACATTCTGTCCAAAACTTGTCCTATACTTCAATCTCCCGAGAAGTTTTATTGTCTCAGGATGAAGCTCATGAACATTAACATCGAAGGCTGACCGCTCACCAACTTCGTAAATATGGTCCTCCAACTCTTTCTCAACCTTTTTGACGATTTCCTCAATACGAGCAGGATGAATTCTGCCATCACCAATCAAATTTTCTAATGTCAACCTTGCTACTTCTCTTCTTAACGGGTCAAAACAGGATAACACAACTGCCTCAGGCGTATCATCAATAACAATATTAACTCCTGTTGCTAATTCCAATGCCCTGATATTACGTCCTTCACGACCAATTATCCTACCTTTCATCTCTTCATTAGGAAGATTAACTACACTTACTGTACTTTCTGTAACCTGATCAGTGGCACATTTCTGAATAGCAAGAGTAATAATCTGACGCGCCTTCTTTGCCGCAAGTTCCCTTGTTTCGTTTTCAACTCTTCTAATAGACGCTGACGCATCCTGCTTTACTTCATTTTCAAGGGACTCCATAAGCACTTTTTTTGCTTCTTCAGTTGTCATTCCGGAGACTTCTTCAAGCCGTTTCTTAGCATCGTTTCTCAGCTTCTCCAGATTCTTTAATTTTTCATCATAGCTTTGAATTTTTGATGATAAGACCCGTTCTCTTTCAATAAATGTCTTTTCCCGTTTATCAAGGAAATCGATTCTTTTTTCAATATTACGTTCACGATTAGATAGTTTACTTTCAAGTTTTTCTAACTCAATCTGTCTTCTGCTAAATTCTTTTTCAAGCTGATCCTTCCGACGGGCTAACTCCTTTTTAATTTCAATTTCAGCTTTTTTATTGCTTTCTTCAACCTCTCTTTGAGCATTTTTCACCATCTCTTCAGCCTTTGTCTGCACATTCTTCAAATGGGCTGATGAAAGCAGAGTTTTGAGGAGATATCCCAAGATTAAACACAAACAAGCAATACCAACCATCGCAGTTACTGTATAGGGATTAATAGCACGTACCTCCTTTAGCTATGTAATTTATCTTTCTTATCCAACCTCCGTTAATATTTCGTTTAATACTATTATATGTATAGTTGCATTTCACATCCTAAAAAGCCATCAATAATAATGTCAAGCAAAATTATCTTACATTAAACATTAACATACAGTATTTAAAATTACTAATATGAGGAAATTATGAAATATAATCTCTGAAAATTAGGGTTATAGCGGTCGGATTTATCCGACATTATATGTGGTGCGACAGTTATGTTGCATTCTTGTGCGAGATAAATCTCGCACCACATCGCACCGCTACAGTAATGTCTGAAATACTACACGGAAAATAGGTTTTTTGCAAAATAAAGTTAACGCAAGGTTCGCACTTTAAAATAAATTCTATGTTATTTTTTCAGAGATATCAGATTGGGATATCTGAAAAACTAACATAAAGTGTGATTATTTCATTATCAATACTTTTATCTCTGACACCCATTCCCTCACCCTAAACCCTCTCCCAATGGGAGAGGGAAGGGTGAGGGTGTGTCATTCTGAGCAAAGCGAAGAATCTCGTGGTTCGTTTAATTTTTTATAGATCTTAAATTATGTTTGACATCAAAGTCAAATGTGTATATACACTTGACATTTCTTGTTAGAATTTTAATCGTTTATACCCTTTTTAACGTAATGATTATTTTAACCGATTTCTCAATCCCAAACAAGAGATATTAAACTTATGAGACCTAAAGAACGTTGTCTTATTGCATTAAGTCATCGTGAGCCAGATAGAGTTCCTATGAATTACCATGCTGACGGCAATATGTCCAAACAATTGAAGAAATACTTTGGTATTAAGGAAAATAAAAACAGAAGTTGCTGGCTAACCGGAAACGAAGACCCACAACTCTTAGAGGCTCTGGATTGCGATTTCAGGGCATTGGTTCCCGAATATGTTGGACCGCCAGTCAAAATAAATCCCGATGGTTCATTCATCGGAATGTTCGGTGAATATTTGCTTATCAGAGAGAATCCAAATGGCTCTGCATACTTTGAATATCCATATTTACCTCTTGCTAATGCAAAAACTGTTGAAGAAGTTGATGCTCACCGTTGGCCCAGGGTTGAATGGTTTGATTTTTCAACTATTAAAGAACAACTTGATGAGTGGGAAGATTATGCAATCTTTGGTGGTGATATGGGAACATTGGATTGTATCAATCGCTGTCTGACACTTTTTGGCTACGAACGCGTTATGGTTGGAATGGCAGAGCGAGACCCATTATTACTTCGTGCCTTTCAACGCCTCTCCAATTTCTATTATGATTATCTAAAGCGTTTGTTTGAGGTTGGTGGAAAGAGAATAGATATTGCCTACTTTGGTGAAGATCTGGGAACACAGAATGGTCCCCGAATCAGTCTGGCAATGTACAAGGAACTCATTCAGCCTTTATGGATAAGGCACATTGAACTTGCAAAAAAATATGGTTATATAACAATGCAACATTCTTGTGGTTCTACCCGAGCTTTTTATCCTGAATTTATAAAAATGGGTATTAATGTTCACGATACGGTTCAAATCTATACGGCAAATATGAATCCTGTGGAAATAAAAAGGGAATTTGGCGACAAATTGTGTTTTCATGGTGGAATCAGTATTCAACGCGTGTTACAAACAGGGACGAGAGAGGACGTGGCTGAGGAAGTTAAGCGTGTGATAGATGCACTCGCACCAAACGGTGGCTATATTCTTGCGCCGACTCATTGGATTCAATCAGGCACTCCGATTGAAAACGTCATAACAATGTATCAAACAGCAAAAGAATATAGTACTGAATTTTATAAGAAAAGAAAAACCAAGATTTCTTGAAACTACGAATCGAACGAATTAAGAACATTGGTAGATTAAACTTTGTAGGGGCGAATCCCTGTGTTCGCCCTATACAGAGAGCAGACATCGGTGTCATTCCGAACTTGTTTCGGAATCTCAAGTGCAATGCTGAGACAAGTTTAGCATAACAGATGAAGCGATCTCGTTTTTAAAATATTCCATGGGTCTCAAATTGAAATCTCTGAAATACTTCAGTTGTAGCGGTCGGATTTATCCGACTTGTATATTTCGTGCGATAAATCGCACCGCTACATTTGGTTTTGGTTAGTTCTTCAGGAATCTCAAATTGATATCGGCAAAATATTGGGCTAAAAAATCAGTATAGGGAGCTATTTTTTTATGATAAAAATGGACTATGAATATTCTCCCGAAGATATGGTGAATACACTCCCAATCCTTGAGGAATGGAGAAATTCACTTATTAAAGGAGATTCAGGAATTTCGGAATTCATCAGTCAATTGGCAAAGAATAAAATTACCACCGGTAAAAACAAAATATGCACAATCGCAATCGATGGACACATCGGCGTTGACTGGACAAAATTTATAACAACTCTAAAAAACACTATTGAAATATGGGGTCTGAGACCAATCTCCTATGATGTTTCATCCTGCTTGAAAGATAAGAAAATAATTGAAAAAATCGTCCGTCCTTATTTACCTGATGACCCCATATTCGGTCGCATTTACAAAGGAAATCTCGTAGATTTCTTCGATAAGGGAAAATTATCTTCACTAAGAAAAAAATTACAATCATTCACAACATCTGGAAAGAAAAAATCTCCTTTTGATGTAATTATATGTTATGGAAGTGGAGCTACAGTTGGAGAATTAAAAAATATCTATGACTATATATTTTATATCGACATTGTCCGAGAAGAAATTTTGAAAAGAGTCAAGCTTGGGATGGTAAAGCCTTTGGGAGTCATAGAGTCTCCTCCAAAAAAAGCGGAGAAAAAATCCAATGATGCCTTGCCCGCTTATTTTGGAACACGTCGGCTTTACTATATCGATTATCCTGTGCTGGATAAACATCGAAAGGATTTGCTTCAAAAAATTGACTATTACATTGACGGCAATTCTCTTAATGAACCCAAAATGTTACCGGGTAATGTCTTTTATGGAATCTTAAAATTACTTTCATCGAGTCCTATCAAACCAAAACCATACTACGATCCCAGCCCGTGGGGTGGTTATTGGCTAAAAAAAATCCGACAATTGCCAAAGAAAATGATAAATTGTGCCTGGAGTTACGACTTGATTGAACCCGAAACGAGCTTTTTAGTGGCTTATGGTAATACCAAACTCGAATTTCCATTCTCAATTTTAGTTTCTGAAAAACCGCAGGAAATTATGGGAGCGAAAGGAATCAGAAAAGATTTCTGTGGTCAGTTCCCTGTTCGGATAAACTATGATGATAGCTATAACGGTGGGAATATGGCTCTGCAAGACCATCCGAACGATTCATATATAAAGAAGCATTTCAACGAGCCATTTCGTCAGGATGAAAGCTATTATATTGTTGATTGCAAACCCGGCTCAAGAGTCTACCTCGGTCTGAAAGAAAACATTAATATCAATGAATTTAGAGAGGCTGTTATTCGAGCCGAAAAGAAAAACATTCCATTTGACCATAATAAGTTTGCTAATAGTATTCCAAGCAATGCGGGTGATTTGTTTCTCATTCCTGCAGGCACTCTGCACGCTTCCGGTAAAAACGAGACAGTATTAGAAATAAGTGCAACCACCTATCGCTATACATTTCATTTTTATGATTATCTTCGTCCAGGTTTGGATGGAAAACTTCGTACCATTCATTCTCGTCATGCATTCAATGCCTTAAAAACTTACCGAAAGAGTAACTGGGTTGAATCCAATCTGAAACAAAAACCAAGATTATTGCGAAAAGGAAAAGGTTGGTCTGAGTATCTTCTTGGAACACGAGAAGATATGTTTTTTAGAGTTCATCGTCTTGAATTTGAGAAATATATTAATGATGATACACAAGGAGAATTTCATCTTCTTATATTAGTGGCTGGTGAAAGAATAAAAATTAAACCTCATAAATCACCCGATTTAGAAACGGTGCTTCCATTTTCCTGCCTAATTCTGATTCCAGCAATATTAGGTGGATACACACTCGAAGCTCTGGGAGACAAACCCTGTAAAGTTGTAAAGGTATTAATGAAATGAAAAAAAGAAAAAACATACCCTATGCAATCGGTGTTGATATTGGCGGAACATCTATACGATGCGGACTGATAAGTTCAGTGGGTAAACTATTCAAAGGTTCTTATAAAAAGATCCCTGCGGATTCGAAGGGTTCAGCCAAAACCATACTCGATACTTTCACATCAGCTCTTTGGAATTGCTTAAAAAAAGCTAAGGCTGCAAAACTCAATCTTGTTGGCATCGGGATTGGTATGTGTGGTCCTCTCGACTATGATAAGGGAATATCACTAATAAAGGGTGTAGATAAATACGAATCACTTTATGGAATAAATCTGAAGAATGCATTTAGAAAACGTTTGAAATTAGGTGGGGAACAGTCGCGACCGTTCCTTACAATTGTTTTTGAACCTGATTCCTGGGCTTTTGCACGAGGCGAAGCCTGGCTCGGAGCAGGAAAAGATTATCAACGAATTCTTGCTATCACACTTGGGACAGGATTCGGTTCGGCATTCGTGGTGAATAAAGAACTTCTCGCAGATGGTCCGGGTGTGCCTCCTCCTTATGGCTGGATAGGAAGTCTTCCTTTTAGAAACGGTAAGCTTGATGATTTTATATCAAAACGCGGAATTTTAAATCTCTATCAATCTCTTGTAAGGAACGGTCGCGACCGTTCCCTACCGTTACCAAAAGGATTTGATATCAAAGATATAGCTTTGAAAGCAAGAACGGGCGACAAAATCAGCCTAAAAGTTTTCAAGGAATTCGGGAAACTTCTTGGCAAGGCATTAGTCCCAAGTCTAAAACAATTCGGAGCAGAATGTCTAATCTTGGGTGGACAGATATCGAAATCATTTGATTTATTTAAGGAGCCATTGTTGGAAGAATTAGCAAGATTGCGGTTCCTGAAAAAAATCACTGTTGCGCATTCATTAAATTTCTCAGCATTAAAAGGAGCCGCTCGCTTTGTCTTCATTCACACAAATAGAGTCCTGTAGCGGTCGGATTCATCCGACTATATATTTAGTGTGCGATAAATCGCATCGCTACATTACTAATAAAATATGCGGAAAATTACACTCGAATTCTTTAATAAGTTATAGATAATCTTTTCTTGACATAAGAATGTATACACATTAGCAATAAATCAATTATATTTTCTTATTTACAATATTGTAACACGACATTTATGTCGTAGGTCTTTACGAGCTAAGGCTCAAGTTACATTATTAAAAAAATTTAATATGACCTCTTCATTAAAAAAAGAAAAATCCGCTTACAAATACGCCCAGATTAAAACTGCCCTATCGCTAAAAATCCTTGGTGGCACTTTAAAACCGCAACAAAGAATCCCCTCGCTAAACGAAATTACACGACAATATCACGTGAGTAAAATCACTGCCCGCAGGGTATTAAACGACCTTGTTACAGAAGGTCTTGTATTTTCTATACGAGGTAAGGGTTCCTTTGTATCTGATATCTCTAAATATCCCAAACTGGATAAACGAAGCATGAATCAAAATATCGGGGTGGTCTTCGAAAATGCTTATGAACCTTTTATGTCTGAGATAATAAAAGGGATAGATGAAGAAACCTTCAAGCTCGGTGTTCATATAAACCTTTGCTTATCAAACGATTCTTATGAGCGAGAGACGGAGATATTAAAACGTTTGGTTCAACAGGGGATTAAGAAAATACTCCTATTTATGGTTATCAGTAATGAAGAAGATGTAGTTAATCCGAACTTACCTCTATATTTGAGTCTCCAGGAACGTGGTATCCAGATTTTATTTATTGATTGCTATCTTCCTCAAGTCCCCTTACCTTTTGTATCCTGGGATGATTATGGTGGTCTCAAAAATTTAGTCGAGTATATTTACAAACAAGGATGTCGAAATCTGGCTTATGTTACACGCGTCAATAATGCAACAACTGTAGCCAAACGACTCGAGGGCTTCAAAGACGGATTATTAGAAAGGCATTTGCCTTTTGACTCGAGCAAAATAATAAAGATATATAAAGGATATAGTGAATCTCTCACGGAAAACACACAAAAAATAATGCTCAGCTTCCTTAAACGCAAAACCAAACTGGACGCAATTTTATGTTCAGATGAAGAAATCGCATCCGGTGTGTTTCAAGCACTCTATGCAATGTTAGAAGTTAAGCCAGAGAAGATTCTCGTCGGTGGCTTTGGTAATCCCAAAAGCAGTAATCTTATTAGTGGTCATCCGTACATTTTCCTTGAGCAGAACACATACAAGCTGGGGCGCATCGCCGCTGAGATTATACTAAGCGGTAGCATAACACCGACAAAAACCAACGGGAAGTGGAATGTATTCCACAAAATCTTACCTGTCCCGGTCCTTGTGCCACAAGCTAACCATTAATAATCATTTTAAATAATCCCCCGAACACAAAATTTTTCTAACGAAATTTAATACTTGACAAACAGATTTTATGTGTGTATACATACTTTGTTAAAATTTTGAATGGTAAAGGAAAGACATATTTATCTTCAAAATTATACAATAATGAATTATCGTTATATCCTCATTCTTACTGAAGATAAAAGAACACGAAACAACTTTATAATCTCACTCGATAAATCTTTAAAAAGGAGGTGACAACAACTTTTACTATTTATCTTGATATACAAACTAAAGGAGAATAAACAATGAAAATTGCGATAAGATTATCTTTTATTTTTGCTTTTTTACTTTTAGTCAATTTCACCTTTGCAAATGTTTGGATGGATGAAACATTTGATGATGGAATAGCCTTTGATGACCTGGACACATACTCAGCCAACACGCTGACCAAACCAGTAATCCTTACACAAAGTGGAGCCATATCTACTGATAAATTCTTTAACGCTGATTATTCCTATAAACTCTCCGCTGGGCAAAGTATTTTTATCACAGAGCCTTATCAAGATCAAACAAATGGTCCTTTTCAATATTTCCAGTTCGCCGTAAATGTTGGTTCTATTCCACCAGCAGGGGAAATGGCAATTTTACGCTGGAACTGGACAATAAATCTCGTGAATTATTCATTTTTTGTCAAATTTGTATCTGATGGTTCCAAAGTGGATATTGTAGGAGGGGAAGATTTAGCAGGAAGCTCCTCTCAAGTAATTGACACACTTCTCGGCACAAGTCAATGGAGATACATTACTATCCAGATTCAAAAGAATAGCTCTCTCGAAAACGATAACAGAATACCACAAACACTCGTTCCCCATGGTGTATATTTTTATAGCACAAGTACTACCCCGCAGTTTTCTATACCTTTAGTAGCCGCAGCCATAACTGATACAGCAAAAGATTGGTCTATCAATGTAACATCTGGCTCGCTTTATTTGGATGATATGTATTGGGAAGGCGGTATGTCAAACACAGGCTACGAGCAATATAGTAATTTGAGACCTCTTGACCAGAGCATACCAGCTTCAGCTACTGACTGGAAACTGTATGAATAAATTTATTTCTAATTTTCTGTTATAGAATCTTAGAATGATAACCCATTATTCTAATAATATTAATATTTTAGCGATCAGTAGGGACAGAACAGTGTTCTGTCCCTACAAGATAACAAAGCAATCTCGTATGTCAACATTATATGGTATCATTTCAGATACAAAATTTTATTATAAAGGAGGTGACAATAATTCAATCATTTCCTATTAATATGGTTGATGTCTTAGATTGGGTAATGTATTATTTTAATTTTTTGTGTAAGTAAAGATAGTTTAATTAAAGGAGGAGTATTACTATGATTTTTCATTATAAACCAAAAGCTTTTACACTTATAGAGTTGCTTATTGTCGTAGCAATTATAGCTATCTTAGCAGCGATAGCGGTTCCGAACTTTTTAGAGGCTCAGGTTCGCTCTAAGGTCTCCAGAGGTCAAGCTGATATGCGTTCTATTGCCACTGCCTTAGAGGCATATCGTATTGATTATAACAACTATGTTCCTGATCCTGTTTTCTGGGGTTGGTATCACGTCCCGGCTGTAACGGTCCCTGTTCCGTTATGGCTTTTAACTACTCCGAATTCTTTTATGACCTCTGTTCCACAGAACGTTTTTCAAGATAAAACTTATGTGGCTCAATTTGGTGTAGACAAGCTCCAATATCGTTATTTTGCAGATTTTATGTGGAAGAGGCTCCAAGAATTCGCTCATCCAGAATGGCCCCGTACAGGAACGCAATGGGCTCTGATTTCGAGCGGTCCCGACTTGATTTCAAACGCGGGTGAATATATGATGTTTGGTATGGAAATATTAGAGACGATACCAGCTTATCCTTCTTTGATGTCCATGCCAGGATGCTTATATGACCCAACTAATGGAACAACAAGTGCTGGTGATATAGTTCGGGTAGGTCCTTAATACATATTTTTACCCATCTTTCTTTTAGGGGAGGAAAGAAATATCAATTCTTTCCTCCTTGTTTATGTCAAAACAAGAGTATAATGAGATTCCGAAACAAGTTCGGAATGACATTTTCCTCTTCCTGTCATGCTGAACTTGATTCAGCATCTCTTGATTCCGTCTGTTGGATAGAGATGTCCCTTTTAATTTAAAGGGTGTTTTTCTTCAATTCCTGAGTTTTATTTCAACAATTTCTGACCCGGGAACTACTTTAATAAGACTCAACCTAATTACGCTAAAATAAAATACATCAAAATTGTTATAGATTATTCTATTTTGAGGGTTAAAAAAGCTGAATTTCTAAGATATTAATAATAATAATGTATTACATAATTATTAGTAATTGGGGGAATATGGTGGAATGATAGGGCGCGAACGTATAAAAATAGCTATGGAATGTCGCAAACCAGACCGTGTCCCCGTCTGGTGCCCGCTCAGTCTCGAACATATTCTTCGCAATGGAACATTAGACGGAAAAATTCCCAAAACGATTGAAGAGTTTATTGAGGCTGAATGTAGACTGACAAAATTTTATGGATTTGATGGAGTTGTTTTATATTTACCAGGAGTTAGGAGAGGAACGAAAGTTTATAGCCTTTTAAATGGAATGATAAATAAAAAACCAGAGGGTGATTCCACTCATATTTTTACAGAAGCCACTCCAGAGAATTGGGAGCAAATTTTACCTGAATTTCAATCAGAAGACTTTTATGGCGCCCAATTAGCACGTGAGATTTTGGGTTCGGATTACCATATCGGTGGTTGGACTCCTGATGGTTATTCCTGGGCGATTCAGTGGTTTCCGAGTTTGGAAGATGCGATGATTGCCACAATTCAAGACCCATCTCGATTTAAAGCAATGGTGAATTATTTTGACGAACAAAGCATTGCGAGTGCAAAAGCCCAAATTGAATTGGGAGGAATTGAAAGCATACATATTTCTTCACCTTATGCAGGCTCATCGTTCATTTCACCCAACACATATAAAGAATTTGTGTTGCCATCTGTTAAAAAGTTGGTGGAAGCAATTAAACCACTAAATGCATTTACATATTTACATACGTGTGGTTTCATTTCTGACCGCCTTGAAACTATT
>Ga0315274_10001084_pt1 | contig 42250 bp, 34 predicted proteins | sample YL17G02_20_MG_FD_203700 | JGI IMG/M metagenome (GOLD analysis project Ga0315274, IMG submission 203700) | Sediment microbial communities from Yellowstone Lake, YNP, Wyoming, USA - YL17G02_20 | ecosystem: Environmental > Aquatic > Freshwater > Lake > Sediment | place: USA: Wyoming | collected...
GGGCGGTGTGTCTATGGCACGGTGGACATCATCCGCGATGTGGTCAACACGGGCGATAGCATCCTCCTGCTCGGCCGCCCCGGCATCGGGAAGACGACGAAGCTGCGCGAGGTCGCCCGCATCCTCGCCGACGAAGTGGACAAGCGCGTCGTCATCGTCGACACGAGCAACGAGATCGCGGGCGATGGCGACATTCCTCACCCCGGCATCGGGCGCGCCCGGCGAATGCAGGTGCCGCGGCCGCAGCTTCAGCACTCGGTGATGATCGAGGCGGTCGAGAACCACATGCCGGAGGTCGTCGTCATCGACGAGATCGGCACCGAGGCCGAGGCGCTGGCTTCCCGCACCATCGCCGAGCGCGGCGTCCAGTTGATCGGGACCGCCCACGGCAATACCCTCGACAACCTGATCGTGAACCCGACGCTCTCCGATCTCATCGGCGGCATCCACGCGGTCACGCTCAGCGACGAAGAGGCCAGGCGCCGCGGCACCCAGAAGACCGTGCTCGAGCGCAAGGCCCCGCCGACCTTCGACGTGGTCATCGAGATCATGGAGATCAACAAGCTCGCCATCCACCTCGATGTCGGACCGGTCGTCGACGCCTACCTCAGGGGGATGATCACGACTCCAGAGATCCGCCAGCTCAAGGCCGATGGCGAGGTCGAGGTGATCGCCGGGCAGGAGCTGGACATCTTCGAGGATTTCGCGGCGCCGCGCATCGGCCCGAATCACGTCGCCGAAGTCGCGCTGCCCTATGGGCGGGAGCTTCGCATCTTCCCCTATGGCGTCAGCCGCAATAAGCTCGAGCGGGCGCTGCACGACCTCAACATCCGCGCCCAGATCGTGAAGCACGCCGACCAGGCCGACGTGGTGCTGACCCTGAAGGCGCACTATCGACGTGACACCGGCAAGTTCCAGGACGCGGTCTCAGCGGGGATCCCGGTGCATGTAGTCCGCTCGAACACGTATCACCAGATGATGGGCGCGCTGCGCGAGGTCTTCAACCTGAGCCGCATGTCGGCCGAGGAGCGGGCGCTCCGGGAGGCCCAGCGCGCCATCGAGCACGTCCTCCAGACCTCCGAGCCGCTGGAGCTGGCTCCCCAGCCCCCCTACCTCCGCCGCCTGCAGCACCAGCTCGCCAACCAGCACCAGCTCACCTCCCAAAGCATCGGCGACGAACCGGCCCGCAAGGTGAGGATCAGCAAGTAGGGCAGGGGGTCATGTCGAGCAGGAGCAGAAGCTCCTGCCATCCCCGTGCTTTCGGGTCGTGTGCTATAATCGCCCTCAGGAGAATCGGCCATGCGCTATCCGATCATTCTCACACCCGATCTCGAGGAGGGCGGCTTCGTTGCCGAGTGTCCCGCCATTCCCGGCTGTGTCAGCGAAGGCGACACTGTGGAGGAAGCTATCGAGAACATCCGGGAAGCCATTGAGGGGTGTCTCGCGGTTCTGCGGGAGAAGGGCGAAGCTCCGCCGCGGGCAGGCGATCCACTGCTTGCGACGGTGGAAGTGGGCGGCTGATGCCGCGCCTGCCATCTCTCCCCGCGCGAGATGTTGTCAAGGCCTTCTCAGGGGCAGGCTTTCGATTCGAACGGCAAGCGGGGAGCCATCTCATCCTCTGGCACCCCGGGCGACGGCAGGTTCTCTCGGTCCCGAACCACAACCCGGTGAGACGCGGCACGCTCCGGACGCTCATCCGTCTTTCCGGTCTGACGGTCGAGCAGTTCATCGAACTGCTCGACTGACCTGTGAGGCGGTCACTCGCTGGTCTTCTCCATCACCGTCGCCCGCGTCGCTCCGGTCGAGATGCCCCCGTCCACCAGCAGCGTCTGCCCGGTGATGTACTCGCTCGCCTCTGACGCGAGGAAGACGATGGCGCCGTCGAGGTCGGTCGGCTGGCCGGGGCGCTTCAGCGGGATGCGGTCGGTGATGTACTCCACCCACTCTCTGTTCTGGTAGAGGGCCGCGTTCTGCGTCGTCTTGAACCAACCAGGCGCCAGGCAGTTGACCGTGATGCCGTAGACGCCCCAGTCATCGGCCAGGCTCATCGTCAACTGCTTCACTCCGCCCCGGCTCGCGCAGTACGGCGCCATGCTTGCATAGCCGAAGATTGCGGTCACCGAGCCGATGTTGACGATGCGCCCGTAGCGCCGCGGGATCATCCCCTTCGCCACCGCCTGGGCGACGAAGAACGTCCCCCGCAGGTTCGTGTCGAGCACCAGGTTCCACTCATCCCAGCTCACGTCAACCGCGGGCTTGCGCACATTGCATCCCGCGTTGTTCACCAGGATGTCGATCTTCCCGTAGTGCCCGATGGCCGCCTCGACCATCTGTTGAATACTGTCATAGTCGCGCACGTCAAGCTCCAGCGGCAGCGCGCGCCGGCCCAGCGCTTCGATCTCACGCCTGAAGTCGGCGAGCGCGTCGAGCTTCCGGCTCGTGATCACCAAATCCGCGCCCGCGCGCGCCAGCGCGCGCCCGAAGTACTGCCCCAGCCCCCGGCTCGCGCCGGTGACGATGGCTGTCCTGCCAGTGAGGTCGAACAACCGCTCCGCCATGTGCCTCTCCTTGCCAGGAGCCCGATGAGTTCCGTGGATTGCCGTCACGCTGTTGGTTCTCTCATCATCGCAGGCTGAACCTCACCCCGCGTCATGCGAATCCGCTTCGTGTCTCGCCGTCGCCCCCTCTCCGCGAGCGGAGAGGGGGGAAGCGGATCAGGCCTGTCAGGTAACTGCAATGGGCGAGATCGTCCAGTCGGTGCACTCTGCGTAATCCGTGGTTTCGCGCCGTGCTCACGGCGTCAGGATCACCTTCATTAGCCCCACCTCGCGATTGCGCAGGCGCTCGAACCACTGCGCGCCCTCTGACAACGGCGCCACCGCGCTGACGAGTGGCTCGACTCGGATCGCGCCGCGCCGCATCATGTCCAGACACGCCGGATACTCGCCGCACGATGCCGCCGACCCGAACACCGTCATCTGCCGACTGACCAGAGCCTGCAGCGGGAACTCGCCCGTGGGCGAGACGTTGCCCACCTGCGCGACCGACCCGCCCTTCCGCACGCACTCGACCGCCAGCCTCACGGTCGCCGGCATCCCGACAGCCTCGAGTGCAACATCAGCGCCTCGACCGCCGGTCTGCCTCCGCACCTGCTCGGCGGCATCGGCGCCGGAGTCGATAGCCGCGTCGGCCCCGAGTTCCCGCGCCATCTCCAGCCGGCCCCGATCGACATCGACGGCGATGATCTTCCCACACCCGACCGCGCGCAGCGCTTGCACTGCCAGCAGTCCAATGACTCCCGCGCCGATGACGACGGCCGTGTCGCTCAGCCGAATCGGCAGCCGAGTCACCCCATGCACCGCAACAGACGTCGGCTCGACCATCGTCGCCTGCTCGAAGGGAAGGTCGTCGGGCAGCGCGTACACCACGCGCTGGGGCACCGCGATGTACTCGGCGAACGCGCCATCCCGCCTGAACTCCTCGCACGCGACGCCGAGCACCTGCCTGCTATCGCAGAGATTGATCAGCCCTTGCTTGCAGTACTGGCACCGGCCGCAGTAGAGCGTCGAGTCGAAGGTCACTCGCTGCCCGCGCTTCCAGCCGTTCACCCTCGCGCCGGTGTCGACGATAACCCCCGCCGCCTCGTGGCCCATGATGAGGGGCGGAATTCGCCTGCCCGTGCTCCCGTCCAGCCCGTGGATGTCGCTTCCGCAAATGCCGCACGCCTTCACCTGCACGAGCACCTCGTCCGGCTGCATCTGCGGCTCCGGCACGTCGATGTATTCGAGCCGGTTGTACTCCGTCAGCACCAGCGCCTTCATGTGCGATCCTTCCTCGCAGCGGCCGCCGCGAGCTACTACGGATTCTCTTGCATTAGAGCGTCTAACAGAACCCTTCGCGCTCGGCGCAGAAGCCCTTGCAAGACGCTCTGAGCGCTACCGAGAACGGTTCTAATAGGGCTTCTTACGGTTACGACCGCAATGCAAGAGAATCTGCTGTGTGAGCCTCACGCCGTGCGCTGTAGAGTTTCTTGCATAAGAGCCTCTAACACAACCTACCTGCCAACGACGGAGAGCGCCCTGGAGGCTCTCGTCGTTGCGCGCCCAGGGGTTTTGCTGGGCGCTCTAATGCAAGAAACTCTATATTGGCTCAATCTCGCCTGCGTCCTCGTTGGGGTAGCGCGACCTGCCGGACAGGGAGACGCTTCGCCCCCTCCGAAGTACCTCACCGGGACGATCACCTCATGAGGAACGCAACGCGCTCAGCGACGGCAGATCGCCCGCGAGGCACAACCCTCTTCCTGCGCCAGGCCCTCCTCGGGCTCGCGCTTGCCTTCGTGGGCATCTACCTCGCCATCGCCCCGGCGCGCATCGCCTACCCGTTCGAGCTGGAGTGGATGGAAGGCGCCTGCGTGGACCACGTCCGCCGCATCCTCGCCGGACAGCAGCTCTATGTCAGCCCCTCGCTCGACTTCGTGCCATTCGTCTACCCGCCGCTCTACTTCTACCTGTCCGCGGCTGTCACGAAGCTCACCGGCGTCGGCTTCCTCCCGCTGCGACTCGTGTCGTTCGGATCCTCCCTCGGATGCTTCGCGCTCATCTTCTTCATGGTCAGGCGGCAGGCGCGCTGCTCCTTCGCGGGCATCGTCGCCGTCGGCCTGTTCGCCGCCTGCTACCGCATCGCGGGCGCCTGGTACGACATCGCCCGCGTGGACATGCTGTGTCTGCTCTTCCTTCTCGCAGCGATCTACCTGGTGCAGCTCGACCGAAGCTGGCCCTATCAACTGCTCGCGGGTGTGCTGGTCGCGCTGGCCTTTGTTACGAAGCAGACCGCCCTCGCCGTCGCCCTGCCCGTCATGCTGTTCGCAGTCGCCTACCAGCGAGGCCGCGGCCTCGTCTTCGCCGCTGCCGGGCTGCTCCTATCAGGCGGAGCGACCTTGGTGCTCGATCGGCCGCACGGCGGTTGGTACAGCTACTACGTCTTCGACCTCCCGCGCCAGCACGAGATCGACACCGCCGCCGCGCTGGGTTTCTGGACGACCGACATGCTCGCCGCCGTGCCCCTCGCTCTGGCGGGAGTTCTCTTCTTCCTCGCGCACGAGGCCAGGCACGACCGGCGCGGCTTCTTCCTCTGGGGCGCGGTGGTTGTCGGAGCGATCGGGGCAGCGTGGTCGGGGAGAGCGCACTCCGGCGGGTACAACAACGTCGTCATCCCCGCCTACGCCGCCCTCAGCATCATCTTCGCCCTTGCCCTCGACACAGCGACGACCACCGCGCAGGGCCGCGGCAAGGTGGTGCTGGCAGCAGTCTATCTGCTCTGTATCGGCCAATTCCTCCGCCTCGGGTACAACCCACGCCAGCAGCTCCCAACCGCGGCCGACAGACGAGCTGGGGAGAAGATCATTTCGGCGATGCGCGCCATCCCGGGCGATGTGTACATGCCATACCATGGTTACCTGCCGACGCTCGCGGGCAAGCGCTCATATGCTCACGCGATGGCCGTCTGGGATGTCGCTCGCGGCCGCGACGAGCAGGCGAAGGAGCGGCTGATCGGCGAGATCGTCGGCGCCATCCGGCAGCGGCGCTTCGCGGCTGTCATCGTCGACAGCGACGTCTTCGCGCAGCCCGACCTCGATAGCTGTTACACCCGCTCTCCCATCCAGTTTGCCGGCAACGTCTTCTACCCGGTCACTGGGATGGCCACGCGACCGAAGTGGCTGTGCCTACCTGACCGACGGCCCCGTTAGATCGAACTTCCTGGTATGACCGGTGTCGAAGATTGCAACACCACGTGCCGTGCTGGTGTCGGAGGCGACGTGGCCGTGGGTGCCGACAGCGCTGGCGGCGAGACAGCCAGGGCGAAGAGCAGGAGCCTCAATGGCGGGGCTCGACTGCGCGTTCAGCCATTCTCGCCGCGGCGCAGATCACACGTCCGACTGGAGGCGAATCAAGTGTCGATGCGAACCAGTCTCACTCTGATGTGCCTGCTCGTCGCCGTAAGCGTCATCGCCGGGACTGCCGGCGCCGCGCCGTCGTTCTTTGGCCCCACCGGCCTGGTGACCATTCCCACAGCCGACTCACTCAATAAGGGTGAGTACAACCTTGCCGCGTTCGTTGTCGGCGCGGACGAGGGGGGCGACTTCACCACCGTCGCCGGGAACCTCGGGATCGTGAAAAACCTCGAGGCCGGCATCACCTACATCAAGCCTGAGGACACCTCGGGTAAGGTGTGGCTCAACGCGAAGTACACTTTCATGCCCGAGACCACGAAGAATCCCGCGGTCGCCGGCGGGGTCATCGACCTCACAGACGAAACCGACACCACCGCCTACTTCGTGCTGAGCAAGGCCTTCGGCCATAGGGTCGACACATCGCTGGGTGAGATCACCAGCCCGCGCTTCCATCTCGGCGTGGGCGGTGGCCAGTTCGACGGCCTCTTTGCAGGCGTCTCGGCCGGCCTCGGCGAGCGGTTCACGATCATGGCCGAATACGATAGCGAGGACATTAACCTGGGCGCGAGGTTCGCCGCCACCCCGGAGGTCCGCATTCACCTCGGCACGTTCGACGGTTTGGGCGACGTCGGCCTCGGCGTCAGCTACAACAAGTATCTGTAACAGGTGAGATACGCGCTGAACACCCGGAGGGCAGGGCTTCGCCCTGCCCTTCCGGACGGCCGGGAGCGCGGGGCTCGTGTAGGACGGGTCCGGTGTGACTTCGAAGCGTCGGCGATCTCGGCCCTGATTCCTCCGCTGCTCGAACCTCACCCCCCTTCCCCCTCGCCGCAGCCGTTCGAGGGGGCGCCCAAGCGATAGGAGGCGATCAGGAGAGACGCGGGGTGAGGTTCCCAGAACCGCTCGATGGTGATGGACGGCGACCCTGACTCCGAAGCCCAGCCGACGTTTCGAAGTCACACCCGGCGGGTCGCGCGGATTGACACGTCGGTGAGGCCTCTCTATAGTGGTGTACCACGCGCAATGAGCCGGGAAGATCCGACGTACCCCATGACTTCTCCCAAGGTCCAGACCGCGTTCCGGGCGGCCACCATCGCGGTTGTCGCCGCGTGGTCCCTCTTGTCGATCACCGGCAGCTTCCGCCGGGCGGCCGCATACGCGTGGGAAGGGGTATCCAGGCGAGGTCAGGCGCCACCGGGGAAGGTGGACGCTCGCGCGCAGTGGCAGGGGTACTACTACAACACCCTCGACGCGCTCGCGCGTGAACCACTCACACGTGCGACCACCGTCGCGGCGGTGCTCACCCAGCCGGATTTCACGGGCCGCAAGGGGGTGGCATCGCCGCGTACGGGTGAGACCTCGTACCGCCTCTACCCGACGAAGGTTGACTTCTACCTGCTCACCGCGAGCGGGAGCTGCGAGCCATACTGGTTCGCCGCACCCTCGCCCTCGCACCCGTTCCCGCGTATCCCTCCGCTCTGGCAGCACGACTACGTGCTATGGGCGGGAGGCTACCCCCTGCCGACGCCCGCCGGGTACCGGCTGATCTACCGCAGCTCCGAGGCGGCCCTCTACCGACGCGTCGCGCCGGAGCGCCACTGATGATCGGGCTTGGGCGGGAAGCGGCGGCTCTGGCAGTCGTCTGGCTGCTCGGTGCGCTCCTGCGCAGCGTGCTGGGCCTGGGGCGACCGCGCCCGCCGCTGCACTACGCGCAGCCATTCCTCGATTTTGCCATCGGCGCGGCGCTGCTCTCCACGCTCTGGACGTTCTCCGGTCTGCTTGGCTTCCATGTTAGCCCCGGCCTCGTCCTCGCGACCGCGGGGGGGCTGGCTATCGTTGCCCTGGTGCGGCGGCGTGTGCGCAGGCAGACACCGACTCCGGACCAGACACCCTCGCGCTGTGCCGGACTGTGGCGAGCGACCCCGATGCTGCTTGTGGTGGGGCTGGCGCTGGCGGGGGTGGCGCTCCGAACGTACTCAGAACCGATGTACTGGGACGGCCGCTTCATCTGGGGGTTCAAAGCGAGGGCGCTGTTCGCCGATGGCACGGTGAGTCGAGATGCGTTCACCAATGTTGCCCGGTACCGGACAAGCGCGCTGGATCACCCGCTGACGATCCCTGCGCTCGAGGCCTGGGTGTACCAGGCGCAGGGCGGCATAGACGAGCGGCGGGCGAAGCTGGTGGGCGTCGTCTACTGGCTTGGCATCGTCGCCTGGGTCGCCTGCTTCCTGAGACGGCGGATGGCCTGGCATTGGGCGCTGCTGATCGCGCTGCTGCCAGCGGTGTCGGAGGCGGTTGCCTACAACGCGGGGGGCGGCGCGGCCGACGTGCCGCTGGCCTTCCATATGTTGGCCGCGGGCGTGCTACTCAGCGAGTGGGTCGAGCGGGGCGAGCGCCAGGACGGGATCATGGCAGCGCTTGCCCTTGGGACGAGCATGCTGGTGAAGCCGGAAGGGGTGGTGTTTGCGCTCGGCGGGTTACTGGCGTTCCTGGTCGCTCAGCGGGTCTACCGAAAGCAGGCGGCGAGACAACTGGCCCCGCAGGTATTGGCGATAGTCCTGCCGGTGCTGCCGTGGTCGGTGCTTCGCCTGGTCTGGTCCATCCCAAGTCTGCAGGTCGCGCAGGCGCACTTGCGGTCACTGACGGGGCTGGCCTCGCGCGCCGCCGCCGTCCTGGTCACAGCGGGGAGACAGGAGGTGTCATGGCCGACATGGGACCTGACCTGGCCGTTCATCGGCCTCGGGCTGCTGGCCTTTCTCAGCTCCGGCCGGCGCCCCAGGTCCCTCGCGCTTCCCTGGACGCTGCTCGCGTGGCAGTCGGCCGCATACCTCGTCTACTATGTCCTCGCGCCCTACGATGTCCACTGGATCCTGAGCGCGTCTCTGGAGCGTCTGCTGCTGCACCTCGTGCCACTGGGTACGGCCCTTGCGGGCGCGTCACTCGTGCAGGCGGGCTGGGGAGAGCCCGGCGAGAGCTGCTCTGGAGGGTAGAAGTCACCCCGAAAGTCACGTGAGTGCTTGGGGCAAGCTATCTGCAACCTCCTGACGGAGTTTTGAGATAGCTTCTGGGGTGCGGGCCGCGGTGGCTCCCGTGCGACACTCGCCTGTGCGCGCATCTGAGCACAAATCCCGCCGTTGGAGCGGATAGGCCGATAAAGCGATGTCTCTCCTTCCAGACATCGGTTGTCTGGCGCGGTACAATGCAGGAGAAAGCCCGGATGCTGGGGAAACAGTAGAAGTTATTTCAAGAGTCACGTGAGTGCTTGGGGCAAGCTATCTCCAACCTCCTGACGGAGTTTTGAGATAGCTTCTAGTAGCTTCGGCGGCGGAGGCTGCGGGGCGCAGTTGGCCGAAGCATGCCATTGCTTTCTGGCGAGCCGAGTGGGCTTGTCCGCCTCCGGCGGGCTGGTGTGGGAATCCGGACTGAGGGAGAGTTCGCCGTGTTGAGAAAGTCAGCCGCGCCGCTTCTGGCGGCGGTGCTCGTGCTCACCGTCGCCGCATCCGCCTTTGCTATACCCAGCCCCCGCCTGGCGCCGCTGCAGGGCATGGGCGTGAGCGCACCCAACGCTCCAACGGCGATCCCTGTCCCGACCCGCGCCAGGGTCGCCGACCTTCTTGCCGGCCGGCTGCTTCAGCCGGTCCTGAACGCTGCTGCCCCTAACAGCTCAACCGTCCTCATCCTCTACGACAGCACCGGGCAGTATGGCTGGATAGGCGCGATCCACGCCCGCATGCTGGCGAACCTGATCGGGCATTTCCCGATCCACTACCAGGCGGCCCCGATCGAGAGCTACAAAAGAGGCCAGCTCGGCCGGTACTCGGCCACTTTCTACGTCGGCAGCACCTATGACAACCCACTGCCGGCGGCATTCGTCAGCGACGTCATGACCGCAACGACGCCGGTCTGCTGGTTCAAGTACAACATCTGGCAGCTGGCCTGGACCCAATCGAGCTTCTCCAGCCGCTTCGGCTTCACGTTCAACTGGTTGGACTGGACCGGCTACGATACCATCGGCTACCGCGGCCAAACCTATCTGAAGCACCAGGCCGACCCGGAGCTTGGCTACGTGTGGATCCTCAACCCGAGCATCTGCCAGGAGGTGGCGACTGCCTCCCGCACCACCGAGTCGGGTGAGGAATCCATCCCCTATATCGTCCACGGCCGCAACCTCTGGTATGTCGCCGACCTGCCCTTCAGCTACACGGGCGAGGAGGACCGCTACCTCGTCTTCTGCGATCTTCTCTACGATATCCTCAACATCGCGCGGCCGAACACCAAGCGAGCGATCTGCCGGATCGAGGACGTGGACCCGACGACCGACCCCGCATCGCTTCGCTCGATCGCCGACTACCTCTATTCGCGCGGCGTGCCGTTCGCCGTCTCGGTGATCCCGGTGTACAAGGATCCGTTCGGTGTCTGGAATGGCGGCGTACCAGAGACCGACCAGCTCTCGTCGGAGCCGGCGCTTGTCGACGCGCTCAAGTACATGATCTCCAAGGGGGGCAAGATCGTCCTTCACGGCTACACCCACCAGTATGACTCGACGCCCAACCCCTACGACGGCGTGACCGGCGACGACTTCGAGTTCTACCGGCTCCAGCTCGATGCGAATGGCAACACCCTCTATGTCGGGCCCGTGCCCGGGGACTCGACCAGGTGGGCCGCCGGCCGAGTGAACGATGGTCTGCGCGAGCTCCGCAGAGTCGGCCTGACCGCGACCGCGTGGGAGACGCCGCACTACGCCGCCTCGGCGGCCGACTACAAGGCGTTCGTGTCGATCCTTCCGCTCACCATCCAGCGGGTGCTCTACTTCGATTTGCGCCTTCCCGCGGGCGGCTTCAAGGGTGATGGTGAGCCGACCTACTTCGCCGGGCAGTTCTTCCCCTATGTCATCAACACCGATCTGTATGGCCAGAAGGTGCTGCCGGAGAACCTCGGCAACTACGAGCCGGAGCCCTGGGTCGGCTACCGGGCATGGCTAGTCGCGGACATCCTGCGCTGCGCCGAGAAGAACGCGGTGCTGGGGGACGCGTGGGCGAGCTTCTACTTCCACCCGTTCTATGACCAGAACGCCCTCCACCAGATCGTCGAGGGCATCCAGGGCATGGGGTATACGTTCGTGCCGATCGGCGCGGATTTGCAGTAGCGACGCCCTGCTCGGGATCAGCGGATAGCCAGAGCGGCGGGCGGTGGACACAGGCCGCCCGCTTAGCAAGAAGGTGGTTGCTTGCAACTAGAATGCCACCTCACCGAACACATGTCCTGCTGAGAGAAGCCTTTTTCAACACCCCCGCAGTCCCTCGTTCCTCCGCCATTTCTCACATTGACATCCCTCCAACCCTGTGCTAACTTAGCGCCGGCTGCTTTCCCGTGAGAGCCGCGATCAGGACTTGTCCGCCTCTGGCGGAATCTCCTGACGCGGGGGCGGCGCTGCCAGGCGGCACGCGGTTCTGATGGGCGACAGGATAGCGTCCCGGCATGCGTCACGAGGTGAGCAGTGCATGGAGGAGGGACGCAGATGGCGCGGGGACGGGTCAAGTGGTTCAACGCGCAGAAGGGCTACGGCTTCATTGAGATCGATGGGGGGACCGACATCTTCGTCCACTACTCATCGATCCAGATGCCCGGCTTCAGGACCCTCGAAGAAGGTCAGGTCGTTCAGTTCGACTTGCAGGATGGCGAGAAGGGCCCCCACGCGAACAACGTGATGCCGCTGTAGGGGGGTCGAAGAGTCGATGAGTCGATAGGCGAAGAGGCGAAACCGCCGTCGAACTCCTCGCCGCTTCGACTCACCGAACTTCGGCCTGGTTCCCTCTTTCTCTTGCCTGCAGGATCACTGCTTCCGGCGTCTGGCGCGCGCTGGCCGCTGATGCAGGCAAGAAGCCCGCGCCTCCAGACGGGGCACCCGCGCCTGCGCGAGCACCAACGCGAGAAGCTCCCTCACAGGCTGGTCGGCCTGGGCGCGCCGCAGCAACTGCACCCGCAGCCCATCGATCGCATCCTCCCCGAATGACGCGGCGCCCAGCCGTTCCGGAAGCGACCGGAAGCAGAACTCCTGGATCACGACCTGCTGTGGGATGAGCGCGGCATCGAGCTTTGCCATCTTCGCGGCGACTGCCTCCCCGTCGATGCTCACCGATTGGCCGCGAGCATCGCGGACGTTTGCGCAGCTCACGAGCGAGCGCTGGATCACTGCCTCCGGCACCTCGATGCCGAATTGGCTCAGCCGCCGCGCCTCCTGCCGCGCCGCCATCCGAGCCTCCGCCTCGGCCCTCTCCCGGTCGACCGCGGGCACGAGCCCGAACAGGCGGCAGGCGAGGGGCCGCCGGTCGTAAATCGTGCACCGGCCGGATTCGAGGAAGATGCAGGTCCGCTCAGGCTCGATCCACGAGAAGAGCAGCTCGCGGAAGGCGCGCCTGACCAGCTCGGCCCGCCGTTCGTCGGTCATCCCCGCGAGCAGATCGAGCAGGTGGAGATACTCGATGTAGAAGATGCCCGGGCTCTCGAAGCAGCAGCGGGCGCAGTTCTCGCACGTCGTCTCGGGGAACTCGCCATAGATGCGGCGCAGCGACTCGAACAGCCCGGCCTTCTGCGCCCGGCGGAGCATCCGTTCCGGATCGGCCTCGGCCGAGGCGGAGAGCCCATCGCTCTCGTGCGGCGTCATGCCCATCGTTCCAGCCGCTCGCCGACCTGCCGGAAGATCTCGCCCTCATCGAGGGTCAGAAGCTTCCGATCTCTCATCACCGGCTTGCCGTGGATGAAGACAGTGCAGACATCGCCCGCCCTCGCCGCGTAGACGAGGTGGGAGATCACGTCATGGCGCGGGAACAGGTGCGGCTGATCGAAGTCGACGAGCGCGATATCGGCCTTCATGCCCGGCCTGATCTGGCCGACCCGGTCGTCGATGCCCAGTGCCCGCGCGCTGCCGCGCGTCGCCATCTCCAGCGCATCGTAGGCCGGCACCAGCGTCGGGTCATTGCCCTCGAGCTTGTGCAGCAGCGCCGCCAGCCTCGCCTCCTCCAGCATGTCGAGGTTGTTGTTGCTGGCGGGGCCGTCAGTGCCAAGCCCGACGATCGCTCCGGCCTTCAGCAGCTTCGGCACCGGCGCGACCCCTGATGACAGCTTCATGTTGCTGCCGGGGCAGTGCGCGATGCCGACGCGCTTCTCGGCCAGCGTCGCGATGTCGTCATCGGTCAGGTGAACGCAGTGCGCGGCGGCGACCGGCCTCACATCGAACAGACCGATCTCGTTAAGGCGCTGCACAGGGGTGCGCCCGAACTGGCGCACGCTGTCCTCAACCTCGCTCCTGGTCTCGGATACGTGAATGTGGATGCCCACGCCCGCCTCGCGAGCGCCGTCGATGACGCGCGCGAGCAGCGCGTCGGCGACGGTGTACGGCGCGTGCGGGCCGAGCATCGTCACCAGCCGGCCGTCGCCCCGATGCTTCCACTCCTTCGCGAAGGCGATGGCCTTATCGAGCAGACCGTCCGCGTTCGGGAGAAAGCCAAGCAGCACCCCAGACACCACTCCCCGGATGCCGCTGTCGATGACGGCGCGTGCGGCCGCCTCGAAGTAGTGGTACATGTCGTTGAAACAGGTGACCCCCGCGCGGATCATCTCGGCGATGCCGAGCAGTGTGCCCCAGTAGACATCCTCCTCCTGGAGCTTCATCTCGAACGGCCAGATGCGCTCCTGGAGCCACGGCATGAGCGGCATGTCGTCGGCATATCCCCGCATCAGCGTCATCGCGCAGTGGGTGTGGGCGTTGACGAACCCGGGAATCGCGACCATGCCGCTCGCATCGATCACCTGGCAGCCCGTCAGCGCCGGCGCCTGACCTGTCGGCCAGATGCCGGATATGTCGGCCCCCTCGATCGCGATGTCGACGTTGGGAAGAATGCGGCGCGCGTCGTCCATGGTGACGACGGTCACATCCCTGATCAGCCAGCTCTCCAAGACGGAACCTCCGGTGTGGTGGGCGGCCCGCTACTTGGTCTCAGCGGTGATGGCGAGGATCTTCACCCACGGTGCGTTGGGCAACTCCAGCGAAACCGCCCGGGCCTTCGGCGTCAGAGTGAGATGGTAGAGATAGGCCTGCTTCGTCGAGTCATCTCCGGAGAGCGTGCGGACATACGGAGTGTACGCAGCAACAGCCGCGCCGTCGGCCCGCGCGTTCCAGGGCGGCACGACGACGTTCGCCTCCTCGATCTCGCCCGATTCGAGCGCCATCCGGAAGGCGGCGGTCTCCTCGCCCTCTGTGCTGGCCGCCACCAGATGAATGCGCACCGCGCCCTGGCCGCCCAGCGCGATCTTCTGCCCCGTGCAGGCGACGGCTGTGCCGACTCCGGCGCCGACACCAGGGTAGGCAAACGGGATCTCACTGGCCGGCGTGCCGGGGGCGAAGTATCCATCCGGGTAGATTGGCTCGCGGGGCCCCGTCTGGTCCGGCGGCAGCCACTCCGCGGGCAGGCTCCCGCCGCGGCCGTCGAAGTCCCCGCGGGCGCGATAGCTATCGACAGTCACACCGACGATGTTCGTCTGCTCCGAGAGGTCGAGCAGGTACATGCTGGCCGATCGCACCAGCACCGGTGCGAGGGCAAGGTCAGCCCGCGTGCCGACACTCAACTCGGGATCGTCTCCGTTTGTCGCGACGCGCCAGGCCACCCAGTACGGCCCGGAGGTTGGTGGCGCGACCAGCGAAGCCCTGACAGCGGCGCGCTCCCCTGGAGCCACATCGCGTGGGAGTGGCGTCGACACCGGATCGCCGCTCAGCGGCCGCCCGTCCCACCGGTACCATCGGGGAGTGACCGTGGACTCGGCAGCCTTCCACGTGTGCGACCCCGCGTTGGCCACCATCACGTTGACATCGGCTCGTTCCCCGGCGCTGACCTCGGCGGGAGTCGCCACTGACTCGAACAGAACACCTGGGTCGGCGGCCGCGACCTGGATGGCTTCCTCTCCGGCCGCGGCGCTCTCGTTGGAGAACCAGGAACCGTCGCCCTCGATCAGGTCCCACTGAATGCGGTAGTGCCAGAGATCATCTGCTTTGGACGGAGGAAGCGGGTCGCCGTTCTCGCCAGCGGCGCTGACCGGGATCATCACTGACGCAACGCCGCCCGGCGGCACCTCCTTGGGGAGCTGGCCCTTTTTCCCCTGCCGGACAACGACCTGTCGCACGTGATCGCTGGCCGCGCCCAGGTCGTCCGCACACCTGCTCCAGTGATAGGAGAGCGCCGTCCGGCCCGGCCGCCAGACCGATCGCCCATCGTTGCGCAGCCGAACGACGATGTTCTGCGTCGCGCCACTCTCTATCGCGGCCGGGAGCGACGTGCTGACCACCGTCGCCTTCCGGTCCGGCACCGCCCCCACGGTGAACGGAACGGTCAGCTCCGCAACAGGCTTCGCAAACCATGATGATCGGACGTAGGCGAGCCTCGTTCTCGTCACTGTGAGCGCGAACAGGTACTCCCCCGGCGGAAGCGGCTCGCCTTTGTCATCCTGTGCCGTGATGGTCACCGGCAACCGCTGGGTCTGCCCAGCGGCGATACTCAGTGCTTGCACCCCCTGCTTCTTGCGAACGACCGCGCCGTTGGAGCGGCGCGTGATCGTGTAGTCCGTCGAGAGGTGCGTGCCGGTCCGCAAGTCCTCGGTGCCGGCGTTCTCCACGAGGAACTCCGCCTGGCATTCGGCACCTGGTGCGATCAGGCTCGGCACGCGCTGCTGCTTCAGCCATAGCGTGTGCGGCTCCTGGCTGCCGAGGCGCGACTGGAACAGCCGGGTGATATCGACGTAGATCACACCATACTGGCGGCTCGGCGCAAGCTCCGTTCCGTTCGCGTAATCGTTCCAGCTATCGATGATGACGAGCGCCGGCTTGGTGGCAAGCGCCCGCTGCCAGTCAGTGCGATAGGACCGCCCCTCCATGCGCGGCCTGATCTCACCGGCCTGCCCGGGAGGGGGGGTCCGGCCCGGCGAGATCGCCACCGCCCGCGCGCCCTCCGGCGTCGACGCCGCGAAACCCGTCTCTGTCGGCAGCTTGATGTAGCAGTAGAAGGCCAGGCCCTCAGTGCGCCACGCGCTGCTCCCGAGCCAGACCAGCCGCGCGCCCCCGAAATCGCGAGCGAACTGCTGCTGGCAATACTGGGCAAACCCCTTATCCCATCCGGCCAGCCCATCGGGCTCGCCCAGCAGCACCGGCACGCCGCCCTTGACGCCCTGCTCGGGCCGCGCGCCGATCTCCGCCCAGAACTCATTCGGCAGGCGCAGGAAGAACTCGCGGACCATGCCGTACATCCGCTGCCTGCCGGCCTCGGTTCGCAGGTCGACGCCGTTCAGAGGCGCGGTATCGAGCATCATACCGACGAGTGGGTAGCCCAGCCCCTGAGCGCGTCGCTCCTTCAGCGCCTGTGCGAGCCGCTCCAGCCCGAGCCGCGCCCACGTGGTCCGGGACCGCTCATCACCCGAGTAGCGCGCGAACAGGATATCGATCCCCGCGCGCTGCACTTCCGCCAGCTCCTGGCTATGCCAGTCAACCCGGTGATAGCTCACCCACGGGCCGGCGCCCGATCGCGGCTGATTGCTCGTCACGGGCGCGCCGCCTGACCAGAAAGGCGCGCCCGAGGTCGGGTCCGCGCCGCCCTGCCAGTCATAGCGGTAGATGGCAGCCACCGCGCCCACCACGCCCGTCCGCTCAGCCGGCGCGGGCATGACCTGAATCTGCGCCGCCGGCTTCGAGAACTCCAACGTTCCCGCGGTGAGCCATTCGGCGGCCGACAGCATCCCGTCGATGAACGGCATCGTCGCGACGTGCGGACACGGCATCCATGTGCCAGTGGCCCTCACGAGCCCCCCGCCCCCGATGCCCATGCGGCCCCACCGGGCCGCATCTCCCACCTCGCTCGGCTCGCGCACCGATGGCGACCAGCTCGCGATCCCCTCGCTCTCCCCCTGCATCCACACGACGACGTTGAAGCCTATCTCGCGCCCCATGGGGGCCTCGCCGCCCAGGAACTCCCACGGGATCGCGCACTCAACCACAAAGCCGACATCCTGGTCGTTCGGGTTGTTGGGCGTGCCCTCGGGGGTGACCGCGAACTTGAGCGTGCGCGTGCCGGTGACCCACGATGGATCCGTGCGCCACTGGCCGCGGCTATCACGGGTGTACACTATCATCCCGCCGGCCGCGCTGATGATGAGGCGATGGGCGGCCAGCCCGTCCGGTCCCGGCACCTCCAGGTCGAACTCGACGGCGTCGTCCTGCTCGGCCGGGGACATGGGACTCGTGTTCGTCCCGGTGAGCATCGTGTCAGGCACCCGCGCCGCCAGACAGAGATACTGCTGGTTCCAGAGCGCGTAGAGTCGGACCTGGGGACCCTCCCCTTCAGCGGGAAGGAGAAGGGCCCATGCCGGCCGGCCCACTACAAGCGACACTGCTGCGATCGCGGCAACCATGGCCGCCCGTCTGAGGAACGCTGGACTGCAGGCTCTGCCGCTCACCCTAGTCTTATCTCCTGGTGACCCCAACACATCGGCCGCCATTATACGGAACCGCGGGTTGTGGTGTAAAGGAATGGACACGCGAGTGTGACACGCGAGGGGCCGCTTCGTTCGACGTGGAAGGTATCTGCCTATGGCTGTAGTGACCCTGAGGCATATCCAGATCAGCGATGCCGAGAGGTGCTTCCGATGGGTGTCGAACCCTCAGGTGCGGGAGTTTCTCGGGCTCATCCAACCGGCCCGGACGCTCGAGCAGGAGCGGTCCTGGATCGCGAGCATCCTGTCGGATAAGCGTCAACACCGGGCCTTCGTCATCGAGGACGAGCGGGGTGTCGCGATCGGCACCTGCGGCCTGCGGGCGATCGACAGGGAGGAGGGCACGGCGCTGCTCGGCATGATGATCGGCGAACCGCGCCTCTGGGGCCGCGGCTACGGCACGGCTGCGACCAGGGATCTGCTCCGACATGCCTTCGAGGAGCTGGAGCTGCGCGAGGTCAGGCTGTCGTGTCATAGGGAGAACACGAGGGCCATCCGCTGCTACGAGAGAGCCGGGTTTGACGTACACCCGCGGCCCCAGCAGAGGATCGATGCGCGCCGGGACGAGCTCTGGATGGTCATCAGCCGCGAGAGGTGGGAGGCGATGCAGCACGCCGAAACGGCCGCCCGGCCGGAGCCATCGAGCTGAGATGAACCAAGCGAAACGGGGCCTGCTCATCTTCGACCTCGATGGGACGCTCTTCCGGACAGACATCTGCAGTGTCCGCGCGCTCGAGTCCGTCTTCCGCGATCGGGGGCTTGGCGCACCTCGGAGGGACGAGTGGATCGGTCTCTTCGGGCGGCCGGATCGGGATTTCGTCGAGTGGCTCGACGAGCATGCCGGAGCCGGGCTCGGCGAGTCGCTGCTGGCGGAGATCGCCCAGCGCGAGCTGGGGATGGTGCCCCATGAAGGCAAGCTCTTTCCGGGAGTGAGAGAGAGCTTGGCCGCGCTCCGCTCGCGGGTCGAACAGATGTCGATCTGCTCCAACGGCCCCGAGCCATATGTGCGGACTGTGCTGTCGTCGACGGGGATTGGCGCGTACTTCGACGCCGTTCGGTGGCGCCAGGCGGACGACCTGAGCAAGTCCGACATGATCGCCGACCTGCTGGCGCGCCTCCCGGCTCGTCCGGCGATCGTGATCGGCGACCGGAGGGAGGACGTGGACGCCGCCCACGCCACTGGCATCCCGGCCATCGGCGCCGCCTATGGCTATGGGGGAGCAGGGGAGCTGGACGAGGCCGACGCCGTCGTCTCATCACCGGCGGAAGTGCCGGGGGCTGTCGCGGGCCTGCTGCGTGCCAGGGAGTCCTATTGAGGCTAGCAAAATATAGTGACATTGCCAAGAGCGGAAAAAGCCGCCCGGAACCTGGCAAGAATGCGCCTGTGCATTGTAACTCTTATATGCGAGACTCAATAAGGTCCCTGGCTTCGGTCCGCAGATCCCGCTTGACAATTTGTCCATCGTAATGGAATAATTATGCCAGTATACTTACATAAGTATGCCGGCACGCAGTGGGATAACAGGTCGCAATAGCATGAGCACGTACGCAGGGTACAGCGCAACCAGGTCCGAACTCAGGCGCAGGCTGAGAGAGCCGGCGCCCTCGCGCGTGCAGTTGCTGACCGGTCCTCGCCAGGTCGGGAAGACCACGCTGCTGCTGGAGCTGGCACAGGAATGGGGGCGGCGAGCGACATACATCGCCGCGGACGCGCCCGAGGCAGCGCTGCCTGGCTGGTGGGAGCTCCAGTGGCAACAGGCCGCTCGTCTTGCGAGCGCGGAGAAAGCGGTGCTGCTCATCGACGAGATTCAGTACCTCCCGGACTGGTCGCGCCGTCTGAAAGCGGAGGTCGACCGGGTCCACCGAAGGCGGACGCCGCTGCACGTCGTCGTCGCGGGCTCGGCGGCCCTTTCTCTCAGCACAGGCACGCGCGAAACGATGGCGGGCCGGTTTGAGCGGCTCACGCTCGGCCACTGGTGCGCCGCCGACCTTGCCGGCGCGTTCGGCCTCCCGCGCGATGATGCCGTGGACTTCGTCGTTCGCCTTGGCGGCTTCCCGGGGAGCGTTGCGCTCCGCGAGGACCTCCCGCGGTGGCGCGCCTATGTCCGCGAAAGCATCATCGATCCCGCCATCGGGCGCGATCTGCTTCTGCTCAAGGCGGTGCGGAAGCCCGCGCTGCTTCGCCAGGTCTTCGCCATCAGCGTCGGGCACCCGAGCGAGATTGTCTCGTTGCACAAGATTGCAGGCCTGCTCGCGGAGCGGGGAGCGCTCACCACGATTTCGCATTACCTCGACCTGCTCGGCGAGGCGTACCTGGTCGCCGCAGCGCACAAGTTCTCAGAGGCGGAGATCCGTCGGCGCTCGTCGCCCCCGAAGCTTATCCCACTGAACAACGCCCTCGTCTGCGGCAGCACCCATGACGACATCCCCGCCCCATCGACTCACCCGGAGCGATGGGGGCGCCTGGTCGAGAACGCATGCCTTGCGTTCATGGCGAACAGCGGCCAGGCGGTGAGCTATTGGCGGGAGGAGCCCCTCGAGGTCGACGCGGTCACCAGCGGAAGCTGGGGCAAGCTCGCCGTCGAGATCAAGACCGCTGCGTATACTCAGCGACACCTCGCAGGGCTGACGGAGTTCTGTCGGCGCTTCCCCGAGCACCGCCCGTTGGTCATCTGCGACGCGGCCGACCGGGGCGCCGCTCGGAACGCCGGGATCGACAGCATCTCGTGGCGCCAGTTCCTTTGGTCGGGCGTGACCTAGCGCAATCGCATCCTCTGCGGCGGTCCACTCGTCTCGCCCAGCAGGGGCCCGCCGCAGCACTCCGAAGAGGCATCTCGACCAACCCAACTGGAGTCTCCCACATGCGCTGGCGCGACTACGACCCGAGTAAGGATCAGCCTGCCGTCCGCCGCATCTGGCAGGAGACAGGATGGCTGGACGAATACCCGGAGCGGGCGATGGATTGCCTGCTCGGGGCCGGACGTGCCCTCGTTGCAAAGATAGGCGGCGAGGCGGAGTGCCTGGTCAACTCCGCCCTGGGGCACATGCGCTACCTGAACGAGGAGCTTCGCTTCAGCGGCTGCACCGGCGTCACGACCAGCCGCATCGCGCGCAGGCAGGGCTTCGCCCGCAGGCTGCTCGCGCGCCTCATCGCCGCCGATGTCGCCGATGGCGCGCTCGTCGCCGGCCTCGGCATGTTCGATCAGGGCTTCTATGACACGCTCGGCTTCGGCACAGGCACCTACGACCACTGGGTCGCGTTCGATCCCGCCGCGCTGAAGGTGAATGCCGCGGCCCGCGTCCCGCAGCGCCTCACCACCGATGACTCGACGTCCATGCATGCGTGCCGCCGCGCGCGCATTCGCGGCCACGGAGCGCTCAACTTCGACTCCGCCGCGATCACCGACGCCGAATGGCCGGTCCCGAAGAAGGGCTTCGCCCTCGGCTACCGCGACGGGCCGAGCGGCGAGATCACTCACCACCTGAGCTGCGTCATTGAGGGCGCGGAGAACGGACCCTACGAGATCCGCTGGCTGGCCTACCGGACGAAGGAGCAGTTCCTCGAGCTGATGGCTTTGATGAAGGGGTTTGCCGATCAGGTCCATGTCGTACGCATGAACGAGCCACCCGGCGTCCAGATGCAGGCGCTGTTGGACCGCCCCTTCAGACTTCAGTCCATCACCGAGAAGTCAAAGTACGAGAACCGCATTTCGGCCTATGCCGGCTGGCAGATGCGGATCTGTGACCTGCCCGGCTGCCTGGAGCGGACGCACCTTCCGTGCGGCGAAGTGCGCTTCAACCTGAAGCTTACGGATCCGATCGAGCGCTTCCTCGCAGAGGAGAAGGGCTGGCGGGGAGTGGGTGGCGACTACGTCGTCACGCTCGGCCCATCCTCCGGCGCCGAGCGCGGCGCCGATCCTGCCCTGCCGTCGCTCAACGCGTCCGTGAACGCCTTCACCCGTCTGTGGCTGGGCGTGCAACCGGCCACCGGCCTCGCCTTCACCGACGATCTCAGCGGCCCGCAGGAGCTGCTGGAGGCACTCGATGCAGTGCTCCGCCTGCCGGAACCGATGCCGGATTGGGGGTTTTAGCGGATATGTCTGGGAAGCTGTCCAGTCCCGGCTGCGACCCCGTCCCGTAGGGGAGCCCCTCTGCGGGCTCCCGTGAGGCAGCGACAGCCGGGCGACCGCTAAGGGTCGCCCCTACGAGCATCGGCGCATGGCTATACCGCGCCCACGGCCTCTCCGATGCCCTCTTCAATGGAGACCTGCGGAGTCCAGGGCAGGGTGGCGGTAACGCGGGTGATGTCGAGCCAGAGCCCCCTCCATTCGGAGCGGGCGGGGTCGAGTTGCCAGCGGAGGTTCGGGCGGTGCTTCCGGACAAGTTGCGCGAGGGCGAGGATCGAGATGGGGTCGCCGGAGCTGATATTGTAGGGGCCGCTCAGGTGCGGCAGGGCATCGCAGACGGCGAGGATGGCGGAGCACGCATCGCGGATGTGGAGGAAGTCGATGATCGATGCGCCGGCGCCGTTGATGGTGACGATCTCGCCGCACTTCGCCGCCCGGAGCAGCCGGCCGAGCATGCCGTCGTAGCGGCTCGTGTGCATGGCGCCGTAAAGCCGCGCGAAGCGCAGCGCGACCCAGTTGCCCAGCGCGCCGTCGTACGCCTCCGCAACCATACGCTCGCCCTCGAGCTTCGCGCGGCCGTACTCGTTGTCGGGGATCGGCATTTCCATTTCGCTGGCGGGCATGGTGTTCGCCGGGCCGTAGACCGATTGCGTCGAGGCGTAGATGAAGCCAGCGCCGGCCGCGGCCGCCTGGTCTGCCAGCAGGCGGGTCCCCTCGACGTTGACCTGCTGGAGCAGCGGGGACGCAGGATCGCGAATGGCGGCGCAGTGAACGACGAGTCGCGTCGAATCGGGCAGACGAGCAGAGAGTAGATCGGCTTCGATAGTGCGGATCTGTCGGCGGTCAGCGACAACCTCAGGGAGGGTCGTCCCCGGCTCGGTCAGGCAGTAGATATCCGCCGAAGGCCACGCCTCGGCCATCGCCACGGCGAGGTTTGGAGCGAGGAATCCGCTGCCGCCGGTGATGAGAATGGTGGAAGGCGCTGCCATGAGCGAGTAGTTCGGAGAGAAGGCGGGCGCGTCCTTGTGCAGCCACCTCACCACAGCGAGCGCAGGTAGGCTATCGTCTCGCGCGCCCCCTCGATCCCAGCGACTTCGATCGCTGCTGGGAGCTGGAGGCCGGTATCGGCGAGAGCACCGAGGAAGGCTTTCCAGCCTACCTTCCCGTGCCCGGGCGCGAGATGAGTATCGCCCGTGAGATCGTTGTCGGACAGGTGCAAGCAGCGCACCAGGCTGCCCAGGTGGGTGAGCCAGTCGGCCGGTGACTCCCACGCGCTGTCACCTGTCCACGTCGCCCAGATGCGGCCGGCGAGATTGGCGTGGGCCGCGTCGAAGCAGACGCCAACCGAGGGCAGGCCGATCGCGTCGATGGCGGCCTTCACAACGGCCCAGCCGGGCTCAACGCAGTTCTCGAGCAGCAGCCCTATCGTCCGCTGAGCCGTGGTTTCACGCCAGAAAGCTGCCTGACGTTGGGCCCAGGCAGCAGAGTCCCCACCCAGGTTGAAGTCGCTGTGGAAAACGATGGAGCTCGCGCCGGTCTCCTCGGCGATTGCCAGAGTCTGGGCCACGCGGTTTCGGGCGGCGGCGCGGACCTTGGCGTCTGTGGCACTGGGGAGCAGCTCCCGGAACGCGCCGTGGAAGCTCACGAGGCCCCGAACCTGGCCAAGGCGCTCACGATACCAGGCCACGAGACGAGCACACGCCCTTTCATCATCGAGGAGGTCCGGGCGGGTGAAATCGGCGATCTCGACGCCGTGGCCCTCGGCGATGGCGTAGTCGAGCAGCGCTTCCCGATCATCGCCCTGGACCTGGATCAGAAACTGGCTGATGCCAGGAACACGTGATTCCATCGATGCCTCTTCGGCCTGGCCCAGGCCATCTGACACGGGTTCAGTGTTCGGTGCTCTGACGGACGCCACCTTCGCCGGCGGCGACCGGCGGCCCTGCTCGTCAGTCCGACCGGCCTACGGGCTCGCATGGCTGCCGCACAGGGCATACGCCGCTTGCGTGCCGTGGTATAATGGTATGGGAGGCCGCCCCTGAGCGGCCTCTCGGTCTATAGGTGTTCGCATATCGAAGTAATGGACCGTACGGCCTGTGCGCACGATCAGAGCGCTTCTGGCTGGGTTTCGCCATTACTTCGTTTGGCGAAACCCATTAGGGGACGCATGTCGGTACTCTCGCTACTTTTCGACTCGACACATCGCGAGCTAGGACGGGCGCGCGGCCTAGTGGCGCGGATCAACGAGCTGGGCCCGCAGATGGAGCGGCTCACCGATGAGCAGATGCGGGCCAAGACGGACGAGTTCCGCGACCGGCTGGCCCACGGTGAGACGCTGGAGGACCTGCTCGCCGAGGCCTATGCGCTCGTCCGCGAGGCAACCTGGCGGGTGGAGGGCGGCCGGCAGGTGAGCTTCCGCGTTCAACGCGAGGGGCAGTCGCTGCCCGACCAGCACATTCTGCCGCAGGCGGAGGCGGACGCGTTCGAGCAGACACTGCGCGCTCAGGGGCTGCGGCACGTGCGAGAGCGCTACAAGGCGCACTTCGACGTGCAGATGATCGCGGCGATTATGCTGCACTGGGGCCGCGTCGCCGAGATGAAGACGGGTGAAGGCAAGACCCAGGTGGCGGTGCCGGCGCTCTACCTGAACGCGCTCGATGGCAAGGGTGCGCACCTGCTCACCCACAACGATTACCTGGCGCGACGTGACCGCGATTGGATGGCGCCGATCTGCGAAATGCTGGGGTTGACCGTCGGCGTGATCCAGCACGATATGGAGCCCGGCGACCGCCAGGACGCGTATGACTGCGATATCACCTACGCGGTCAACACCGAGGTCGGGTTCGACTACCTGCGTGACAACACGGTCGATTACGCTGACTGGCTGGTCTTGCGCGATCTGCACTACGCGATAGTGGACGAGGCCGACAGCTTGCTGATCGACGAGGCGCGCACGCCGCTCATTCTGGCGGGAGCGGGGACGAAGCCGACGGAGCTGTATCGGAGAGTGGATCGCGTGATCCCTCGGCTGACCCCCGACACCGACTATATCCTGGATGAGAAGGGCAAGACGGCTGCGCTGACCGAGGACGGCGTGCACAAGCTCGAGCGAGAGTTGGGGGTGTCGAACCTCTCGGACCCGGAGAACCTGGAGCTGTACCAGCACGTCCACGCAGCCCTGCGCGCCCATGCGTGCTACAAGCGCGATGTCGATTACGTAGTGGACAACGGCAAGGTCATCATCGTGGATGAGTTCACCGGCCGCAAGATGTACGGCCGGCGCTACTCGGAGGGCCTACACCAGGCGATCGAGGCGAAGGAGAAGGTGGTGATCGAGCGGGAGAACGTCACCACCGCGACGATCACGCATCAGAACTTCTTCCGGCTCTACAAGAAGATCGCCGGCATGACCGGAACGGCGAAGACCGAGGAGCCGGAGTTCATCAAGGTCTACAACACACCGGTGGCGTTGATCCCGACACACCGGCCGATGATTCGCAAAGACCACTCGGACCTGATCTACAAGACGCAGGAGGCGAAGTTCCACGGGATCACGGCCGAGATCCTGAGGCTGCGGAGCGTGGGGCAGCCGACGCTGGTGGGAACACGGTCCATCGAGGTGTCGGAGCGGCTGAGCGCGCGGCTGAAGTCGGAGAAGCTGCAGTTGCTCGCCCAGTTGATCCTGATCGAATACGATCTGCTGGACTCGAAGGGGCTGGACGAAGGAGAGCGGCGGGAGCTGGCGCGGGCGCTGCGACAGAGGCTGGCCGAGATCGAGCGGGAGGTGCGACATCTGGAGGCGGCGGTCTCCAAGTTCGACTACAGCGCGCTGCGCGTGGCGCAGCCGGAGGAGCAGCGGCGCATCGAGCACCGGCTGGGTCGCACGCAGCGGCTGTCCGAGGAGATCAGCGGCCTGATCCAGAGTCTCGAGGGGACAGGCGAGATCGGCGGCAATGAGGTCCGGCGCATCGCCGAGATCATCTGCTTCCAGCCGATCGAGGAAGTGCCGATGGGGCGGCCGGCGACGCTGCTGCGGGCGATGGGCATCGATCCCGATGTCACGAGGCCGGAGAACACGCGGCGGCTCGCCGAGCTGATCGGGCTGGAGGAGAGCGAGCACGAGCGGCTGGGTCCGGTGCTGGACCGCGGCATCCCGCATCGGGTGCTGAACGCGAAGTACCACGAGATGGAGGCCCATATCATCGCCCAGGCTGGGCGGCCGGGCGCGCTCACCATTGCAACGAACATGGCCGGCCGCGGGGTGGACATCCTGCTCGGCGGCAACCCGCAGGAGGTGGCGAAGGAACTGCTCCAGCGAGATGGCATCGATCCGCTCCAGGCCTCCCCGGAACAGCGCGAGGCTGCGGTGAAGGAAGCGCAGGCGATTTGCGCGCGGGACAAGGAGCAGGTGCTGGCGCTCGGCGGGCTCCACATCCTGGGCACCGAGCGCCATGAGAGCCGTCGCATCGACAACCAGTTGCGCGGCCGATCAGGGCGGCAGGGCGACCCAGGGTCATCGCGGTTCTACGTCTCATTCGAGGATGAGCTGATGCGGCTCTTCGGGCCGGAGCGGCTGGAGTTCTGGCTCAACAAGTGGCCCGAGAACGAGCCGATCGAGGCGCGGCTCACGACGCGGATGATCGAGAACGCGCAGAAGAAGGTCGAGGCTCACAACTTCGAGATCCGCAAGCACCGGCTCCAGTACGATGATGTGATGAACCATCAGCGTGCGCTCATCTACGAGCAGCGCAAGCGCGTGCTACTCGGCGAGGACCTACGGAACACGGTCGTCACCCACATGAGCGAGTTCGTCGAGGCGCGGGCGAAGGAATTCGCCAGCCCGGAGGTCCACCCCGAGGAGTGGAACCTGGAAGCGCTGCACCAGATTCTGGCTGAGGTCTACCCGATCGGCGTGACGGGCAAGCAGTTAGCCGGATTCCACAGCAACGAGGAACTCGTGCAGTTCCTTCAGGACGACATCGCCGCCGCGTACGAGGAGCGGGAGCAGCATGCCGGCGCCGAGCAGATGCGGGAGCTGGAGCGCCTGGTCACGCTGCGGGTGGTGAGCGCGCGATGGATCGACCACCTCGCGGCGATGGAGGACCTGGAGGAGGGGATCGGGCTGCGCGGCTACTCGGGCGTCGATCCGCTCATCCTGTACCGCAAAGAGAGCTACGACTACTGGCAGCGGCTGGTCGAGACGATCCGCGAGGATATCATCAGGTTCCTGTTCCGGGTGGAGATACGGCAGCAGGAGACAGAGGAGCAGCGGCGGGCGCGGCTCGGGCTGGGGCAGACGCCCATGGGGCAGCCGGTGGAGATGGGCGACGAGGATGCGATGGCGGCGGCGGCCGGCAGGGCCGAGGCGAGCGCTCCGTCCAGGTCCAGGACGGCGCTCAAGGCGCCGGTGAGCCGGGAGGCGCCGCGCCGGATGGCCCAGCGCGCCTCGAAGGTCGGGCGCAACGACCCGTGCCCGTGTGGGAGTGGGAGGAAGTATAAGAAGTGTTGTGGGAGGGCGGGCGCATGACAACGCGTGTCGCCAAGCACGCAGCTCATCGGAGGACCCGCGTGAAGGCAGAGAGCTTACAGGGATTCCGGTTCAGTCGAGTTCTTCTGGAGAACTGGAGGAACTTCTCTGAAGTTGCAGTCCACTTACAGCGGCGCTCTTTCCTGGTCGGCCCGAATGCTTCGGGCAAGTCGAACTTCCTGGACGTTTTCAGGTTCCTGCATGACATCGTTGCTACAGGTGGTGGCTTTCAGGAAGCCGTTCAGAGACGAGGCGGTGTATCGAGCCTTCGCTGTCTGGCGGCCAGACAGTACTCCGATATCGCGGTAGCGGTTGACGTGAGCGATAGCGAGGGGCATGTCCGCTGGACGTACGAGCTGGTTTTCAACCAGGACAAGCAACGGCGTCCAACCATCAAGATTGAGAGGGTACTCCGTGACGGGAGAACCGTCCTGAATCGGCCTAATGATGACGACGTAAGCGATCCCGCTCGCCTGAGCCAGACTCACCTTGAGCAGGTGACCGCGAACAAGGAGTTCCGTGAACTGGCGGACTTCTTCACCTCGGTGAAATACCTCCACATCGTACCTCAGCTTATCAGGGAGCCTGATCGCTCCGTGGGCCGCAAGAACGACCCGTTCGGCGGAGACTTCCTGGAGCAGGTCGCGCGCACTCCCGAGAAGACGCGAACTGCTCGGCTTCGACGGATCCGCGATGCACTTACGGTTGCTGTTCCGCAACTGAAGGAACTGGGCCTGTCGCGAGACGAACGCGGGACACCTCACCTGCGCGGGAACTACGAGCACTGGCGGCCGAAGGGCGCGTGGCAGACGGAGGAGGTCTTCTCTGACGGTACGCTCCGTTTGATGGGCTTGCTGTGGGCGGCGCTGGACGGAAGTGGCCCCCTTCTTCTCGAGGAGCCGGAGCTTTCGCTTCACCCTGAGGTAGTCCAGTACATCCCCCAGATGTTCGCGAGGATCCAGCGCCGCAGGAAGAGACAGATAATCCTCAGCACTCACTCAAGCGATCTGCTTAGGGACTCCGGGATCGGTCTTGATGAGGTTGTTCTGCTGCTGCCTCAGGCCGAAGGCAGCCTGGTCAAGCTCGCGGCCGACTTCGATGAGATTGTGGCCCTGCTGGAGGGCGGGCTCTCGATTGCAGAAGCCGTGATGCCGCGAACGCGCCCACAGCGGGCAGAGCAGCTCATGCTCTTCGGTGACTAGCCTATGACCGAGTCCGGTCATCCCGTGGTGTTCGCTGCTGTAGAAGGCATGCTCGATGAGGTGGTGCTCCGCCGTCTGCTCTCGGACGTGGGCGCCGAACCGGCCGCGGTGTATGGAAAGCAAGGTAAGCAGCACCTGCATGAGCGGATGTCAGACTACAATCGCGCCGCGCGCCACAACAGATGGATCGTCCTCGTCGACTTGGATACTGACGAGGACTGCGCCCCCCTGCTCCGCCAGCATTGGCTGGATCATCGAGCGCCGGGCATGTGTTTCCGGGTTGCGGTGCACGAGGTGGAGTCATGGCTCCTCGCAGACCGGGTAGCGTTCTCGCGATTCCTCGGAGTGCCGCGTGCGCGTCTCCCGATGATGCCCGACGACGAGCTCGACCCAAAGCGGACCATTGTCGGCATCGCCAGATCATCCCGCTACAACGCGATCTCTGAAGACATGGTTCCGCGGCACGGTAGCGGCCGACCCGTCGGACCGGCTTACACGTCGCGGCTGGCTGAATTCGCGACAACGAGCTGGCGGCCGACCGAGGCGGCACGGAACTCGAACAGTCTCCGCCGATGCCTGACACGGCTTCACGAGTTGATATCGGCATGACGAGTCGTAGCGGGAGTTGTCGGAACGAACTGGAGGTGATTCCACTGTCTGACATTCGCGAGTTACGACGGCGCGCGGAGCAGGTGCTCAATCAGGCGCAGGAATTGAGGGATCGTCTTTGACTTCGCCTCACGCGAGGCGGAGCTGAAGGAGTTGGAGGAGCGGGCGGCCGCGCCGGATCTGTGGCAGGACCCGCAGTCGGCGCAGAAGCTGCACGCGGAGATGGCGCGGCGCAGGCGTGATCTCGCGCCTCTCCAGAAGCTGATCTCGCAGGCCGCGGACCTGGTGACCCTGGCCGAGCTGGCGGAGGAAGCCGGCTCGGATGAGGAAAGCGCCGAGATCGAGGCGGGACTGACCGAGCTCGACCGGATGGTCGCCGACCAGGAGCTGTCGCGGCTCTTCGGAGGAGAGTACGATTCCCACAACGTGATCGTGCACATCAACGCGGGCGCCGGTGGCACCGAAGCCTGCGACTGGGTGGATATGCTGACGCGGATGTACGGCCGGTGGGCGGAGCGCCACGGCTATGGGTGGGAGATCATCGACCGGACGCCCGGGGAAGAAGCGGGCACCCGGAACATCACCGCGAGCATCACCGGCGATCACGCCTACGGCCGGCTGAGGGGCGAGCGCGGCGTTCACCGGCTGGTGCGCCTGTCGCCGTTCGATTCGGCCAACCGCCGACACACGACCTTCGCCTCGGTGGACGTGATGCCCGATGTCGAAGAGGCCGACGACGTCGCCATCAACCCCGACGAGCTGAAGATCGAAACCTACCGGGCGAGCAGCGCCGGCGGGCAGCACGTGAACAAGACGGACTCGGCAGTTCGTATCACCCACTTACCGACCGGAATCGTCGTCTCATGTCAGAATGAGCGTTCACAGCACAAGAACCGAGCGTTCGCCTTGCGTGTCTTAAAGGCCAAGCTGCTCGACTTGCAGCGCCAGGAGCAGGAGAAGAAGCTTGCCGAGCTGCGCGGGGTGCCGACGGAGATCGCCTGGGGGCACCAGATACGGTCCTACGTGCTCCACCCCTACCAGATGGTCAAGGACCACCGCACGGGCCACGAGACCGGCAGCGCGTCGGCGGTGCTGGATGGCGAGCTTGACGGGTTCCTTGAGGCGTTCCTGCGCTATGATATGGCGGAACGGGTCAAGTTGGGTGCGCGTTAGAGTCGGGTCCGCGACGGGGTTCCGCCGGATGACGCAGTGGCGAAACCCGCATATGGAGCAGAGAGCCAAGTCTGCGGCCCGCCAGGTTTGTGCCGGTCGGCGGCGGCCAAGAATCGGGATAGGCAAGCCCTAGGCTCACATGGGCAAGGGAGACGTCCGATGACGTCCATAGCACGAGCACGGGTGGCGATGCTGGTCGTGGTGGCGTGTCTGACCTGGGCCGGCGCGGCTGGGGCCGAAGTCATCGGCAAGGCGACGGGGCCGCTGGAGGCGACGAAGGCCCGAGAGGCGGAGTGCTCGTTCGGCGATCTGGTTGCCGATGCCGCGCGGTCGGCCGTCGGGGCTGAGGTGGCGCTGGTGCAGGCGAGCCAGCTCCGCGACGGGACTTTGCCGGCAGGCGATCTGAGGAGAGAGGACCTGGCCGGGCTGCTGCTCTACCCTGATGAGAAGGTCGTGCTCGTGGAGCTCGGCGGGGCGCAGCTCCAGGCAGCGCTCGAACGCGGACTCAGCATGGTGGGGAAGCGGAACACCGCTTTCTTGCAGGTGTCGGGCATGACCGTGACCTTCCGGTCAGACGCGCCGAAGGATCACCGCGTGCTGGGAGTTCAGGTGGGCGGCGCGCCTCTGGCATCTGGACGCACCTACAAGGTGGCGATGCCCTCGTCGCTGGCAAATGGAGCACTCGGCTACTTCCGGGTGTTCAACCCCATCAAGGTGACGAAGGTCGGGCCGGCGATCGGGGACGCCGTCGCCGACTACGTCGCAGCGGCGAGGACGGTGTCGCCGCAGTCAGGGCGGCTGCGAGACCTCGCGCCTCGCGGCGGGCCGGTCACAGCGTGACGTCGAGGTTGAACTTCGGTGGCGCGGCATAGAGGAACTAGAGCAAGCTTTCGCGATATCGTCTGGCTGGCGCTCCGGCTGACGAACATATCGCTGTTGGTTTTCATCGCCGGCATCGCCGGTCTGCTGCTGGGGACCTATTCGGGCGTTGCCGAGATCATCCCCAACGCTCGCGACCTGGGCGACATTCGCCCCGGTCAGGCCTCCCGCGTGCTCTCGGCTGAAGGGGAGGTGCTCGGGCAGGTGACCACCGAGCAGCGCGAGTTCGTACAGCTCGAGAAGATCCCGGAGGCGCTGCGCGAAGCGGTCGTCGCGACCGAGGACCGCGACTTCTACAGACACATCGGCATCGACCCGAGAGGCATCATACGCGCCGGTATCCACGACGTGATTCAGTTCGGCCCCCGGCAGGGCGGCAGCACCATCACGCAGCAGCTTGCGCGCAACGTCTACCTCACTCAGGCCAAGACCATGACCCGCAAGGTGGCCGAGGTCGTGCTCGCGATGCAGCTCGAGCGAGCCTACACCAAGCCGGAGATCATGGAGCTGTACCTGAACCAGATCTACTTCGGCGAGGGGGCATACGGGGTGCAGGTCGCGTCGCGGACCTACTTCGGCAAGGATGTCTCGGAGCTGACTCTTCCGGAATGCGCGCTCCTTGCCGGGCTGCCCAAGCGGCCGGAGTACTACTCGCCGTTCAAGGATGAGCAGCGGGCTGTCGAGCGACGGGACCTCGTGCTGTCGATGATGGCAGACGAGGGCTACATCACCTCCGAGCAGGCAGTGAGGGCCCAGCACGCGTCGCTGAAGCTGGCGAAGTCGCACAAGCCCCTTGGGATGGCGACCTACAAGGCGCCGTACTTCACCAGCTACATCATGCACGCGGTCTCCCTCAAGTACGGTCCGGACGCGCTGTACAAGGGCGGGCTGACGATCCACACGACGCTCAACCTCGAGATGCAGCAGGCGGCCGAGGAGGCGATCAAGTGGGGGATGCAGCGTGTCCATGCCAGTCACTGGAAGGTCGAGCAGCTCGCCCTGGTCGCGTTGAACGCCCAGACCGGCGCGATCAAAGCGATGGCGGGCGGGGTTGACTACAAGACGAACCAGTACAACATCGTCACTCAGGGCCGGCGGCAGGCGGGATCCTCGTTCAAACCCTTCGTCTACACCGCCGCGATGGAGGCGGGCTATACGCCGGAGAGCATCGTCAACGATTCCCGGGTGAGCTACCGGGGAGCCGCTGGCAAGCCGTGGGCGCCGCAGAACTACGATGGCAAATACCACGGGCCGGTGACCTTCAGGAGGGCGCTGGCGAGCTCGTTCAACGTCTCGGCGGTGAAGGTCGCCGAGAAAGTGGGCATCACGTCGGTCATCGACACCGCCGAGCGCATGGGGATCTACAGCCCGCTGGACCCCTACCTCCCGCTGGCCATCGGCGCCTGCTCGGTCTCGCCGCTGGAGATGGCATCGGCCTTCGCGGTCTTCGCGACTCGCGGGATGCGCACTGAGCCATACGGCATCGCCAAAATCGTTGACCCGACGGGCCGCACGATCTACGAGCACAAGGCGGTGACCTGGCGGGTGCTCGACGAACGCGTCGCCGACCAGATGGTGGACATGCTCGGTGATGTGATCAAGTACGGCACAGCGGCGGGGATCCGCCGACTCCTCTCCTTCCCGGCCGCGGGAAAGACCGGCACCTCTAACGACTATAAGGACGCCTGGTTCGTGGGCTTCACCAATGACCTGAGCACCGCCGTCTGGGCGGGCAATCTCACGCCCTCACGGATGGGCAAGGTTGCCGGAGCGTCACTTCCGGCTCCGGTGTGGGCGCGCTTCATGGTGCAGGCAGAGCCGATCATGGTGGCCGCACAGGAGCAGCAGGAGGAGCGCGCAGAGGTCATCAAGGTCCGCGCCTCCGAGCAGGGCGCTGAGGAGGCGCCGAGGCCGCCTTCCCAGCCGAAGACGGACAACCCCGACGCGCAGGCGCAGCCGAGGTCGGACTCGACAACCAAGCGGATCTGCGCGACGAGCGGACTTCTCGCCGGGCCGTATTGCCCCAATCCCATCGACGTATCGTACGGCGACTCCGGGGCCGAGCCGCCCACCGAGTACTGCAATGTCCATACCGGGCCGGAGCCCGGACAGGAGCCGCAGCAGAACCAGCGCCTCCAGGAGCCACCGGCCACCCCTGCCAGGGAAGAGACGATAACGCTGCCGATCTGCGCCATCACGAACAAGATCGCGACAGGACGCTGTCCGTTGGTAGTGAACCGCACCTTCAAGGTCGACGAGGCGCCGACGGAGACGTGCGACCGGCACGCCGGGAGGGCGCCCGGACCATAACACCTCAGCTCCATTCCCCCTCTCCGCGCGCGGAGGGGGGGGCAGCAGGCTGAAGCCTGCGCTACCCGCGGGGTGAGGACGGAAGGAGGCGGCGGCGCCATGACCAAGGACTTCCGCATCGGACGCATCCTCGGCATCGAGATCTCGATCGACTATACGTGGTTCATCATCTTCGTCATCATCGCGTCGGGCCTGGCGAGCGGCTGGTTCGCGAAGTACCTTCCTGATGTTTCCCCCGGGGTGCGATGGCTCATCGCCGGCCTCACCAGCATTCTCTTCTTCGCCAGCGTGCTGCTGCACGAGTTGTCGCACTCCGTCGTCGCCATCCGATCCGGCCTCAAGGTCAGCGGCATCACCCTGTTCCTCTTCGGCGGAGTGTCGAAGCTCACGGAGGAGCCCAAGTCCGCGAGCGTCGAGCTGAAGATGGCGGTTGCGGGGCCGCTGATGAGCCTGGTGCTGTCGGCGGTCTTCCTCGCGCTTTCGGTTGTGCTGCCGGGCGGAGTCTTCCGGGTCGTCTTCAGGTATCTCGGCATCGTCAACGCGTTCCTCGCCGCCTTCAACCTGCTTCCGGGGTTTCCACTCGACGGCGGCCGGGTGCTGCGCGCCGGCCTCTGGAAGTGGTCGTCCAACCTGAGCGAGGCCACCAGAATCGCCTCATCGTTCGGGCAGGGACTGGGGATTCTGCTGATCGTGTTCGGCGTACTGGGGTATTTCATGGGCGGGCAGTTCGGAAGCCTCTGGATGGCCTTCATCGGCTGGTTCCTGACGCAGGCGGCGCAGTCGAGCTACCAGCAGATGATCCTGCGGCAGGCGCTGACAGGGGTGCCTGTCAGCCACGTGATGACACAGCAGGTCGATGCCGTGCCGGCGGAGATGCCCCTGGATCAGGTCGTGCATGACTACATCATGGCGCGCAATCATCCGGCCTTTCCCGTGATCGCGGATGGGCCCTTCGACTCCGCTCAGGGCAAGCATGTGGTGGGGCTGCTCTGCATTACCGATGTGAGGGGAGTTCCTCGCGAGGAGTGGCATGGGGTCAGCGCCGGACAGGCGGCATCGGCGCTGTCGGAACGCAACACAGTTCCCCCGACCACCGACGCGTGGGAAGCCCTAGTGCGGATGAGCCAGGAGAACTGCGGGCGGTTGCTCGTTGTCGAGAACGGCCTGCTCAGAGGGATCATCAGCCGCACCGACATCATGCGGCTGATGCGGAGCCGGTTGCAGCTCGGAGTCTAGCGGCTCGCCATGAGGCCGTTCTCATACGGCGCACGCGCGACCCCGTTCTCCGTGATGATGCCGCCGATCAGCTCGGCAGGCGTCACGTCGAAGGCCGGGTTGAAGGCGATGGCATCCTTGGGGGCGGTGGGGTAGCCGCCGAAGTTGCGCACCTCCGATGGGTCACGTTCCTCGATCGGGATGTGCGAGCCATCGGGGATCGACAGGTCGACCGTCGACATCGGCGCGGCAACGTAGAACGGAATGCCGTGGTATTTCGCCAGCACGGCGAGTCCGTAGGTCCCGATCTTGTTGGCGGCGTCGCCGTTGCGGGCGATGCGGTCCGCGCCGGTGATCACGAGATCGACCATCCCGCGCTGCATGCACGTCCCCGCCATGCCATCCGTGATGAGTGTCGCGGGAATCTCGTCCTGCATGAGCTCCCACATCGTGAGCCGCGCGCCCTGGAGCAGCGGCCGCGTCTCGCAGGCGAGAACCCGGACGTTCCTGCCGTGGCGGTGCGCGGTCCGGATGACGGCGAGCGCGGTGCCCTCTCCGCCGGTGGCGAGCGCGCCGGTGTTGCAGATCGTGAGCACGGTGGCGCCGGTCGGGATGAGCGCGGCGCCGTGCTCGCCGATCAGGCGACTGGTGCGCGCGTCCTCCTCGTGGATCGCTAGGGCTTCAGTCAGCAAGTCCTGCGCCGTCGCGCCCGCATCAGCACGCGCCAGCATGCGGTCGATAGCCCAGAAGAGATTGCGCGCGGTCGGCCGGGTAGAGCGAAGCAGCTCGGCGGCTTTGGCAACGCGCTCGCGCATCGAGGCATCGTCGCCCCGCGCGGCCAGCGCGATACCGTAGGCGGCTGCGATGCCGATCAGCGGGGCGCCGCGGACGCGCAGTGAGCGGATGGCCTCCGCGACCTGCTCAACCCGCTCGCATCGCAGATACGCCTCTGTTTGCGGGAGGCGGGTTTGATCGAGGATCACCACGTGGTCGCCCGCCCATTTGATCGGCTGTATTGTCTTTGCCGCCATCGTTGCCAACTACGGATTCTCTTGCATTACGGTTGGGCAAGAGCGAAGCTCCTGCCAGCGGGCAGGCCCACCGCCCGCGCCTCGCGGAAGCTCCGCTTCCGCCTCACCGTAATGCAGGAGAATCTGCCGTGTGAGCCTCGCGCTGTGCGCTGCAGAGTTTCCTGCATTATGGCTGCTCATAGCCATAATGCAGGAAACTCTATAGCTGAGAGTGGAGCCTTGCCCCACGATACCACCGGCCGGTGAACTCTCTGCAACTGAACCGCGTCGAAAAGGTATAATCGAGAGACAGACCCGCGTGACTTGGCGGGCAAGAGTCACCGATGCGAATGCAGCCCTGCCCCCATTGCGGGGCACAGAACAGCGTCAAACGGACCACGTGCTATCAGTGCCAGCAGCCCCTCGGCTCTGCTCGGGATAGACCGCTGACGCCGCCCAGCACCGAGCGGGCGGCGCCGGCGTCACGCTGGGAGGCGATCGAGCCCGTGGGCGGACTGCGAGGGCAGGAGCCCATCGACTCCGCTCAGGGTAAACAAGCTCCTGTCGCAGGCCGAACGGCCGGCGCGCCATCAAGCCGGAACGCCAGCCCCGCTCGAGCACAGGGTTCGTCGGCCGAGCAGCAAGTCCCTGTCGCGGAGGGCCCATCGGCGCGGCGCTACATTTCCGCCCCGCGCAGTGCGCTGAAGCACGTCCGCATGATGGGCATGTTCTTCCGCCAGCTCTACACGCTGACGCAGGCGGGCATCGCGATCGGGCCGGCCTGCCGCGAGCTGGAGCGCCGCGCGCCGACGAAGCTGCGCGAGGTGGCGCGGGAGATGGCGGTGGCGGCCGAGTCCGGCCTGCGCGTCTCCAGCGCGATGGATCGCCACCAGAGCCTCTTCTACCCGTGGCACCTCGGGGTGATCCGAGCGGCCGAGGTCGGGGGCTTCATGCCGGAGGCGTTCGAGCAGATCGCCCACGCCTACGAGGTCGAATGGGAGACCCGGGCGGCGCTGCGGCTCCGCATGTTCCTCTACACCGTAGTGGGGATGCCTGCCATTCTCCTCTCCGCGCCACTCATCATCACCCTGGCGCAGCCGATCCCCCGTGAGGGCTGGACACCCGCGCTGGTGATCGCCACCATCGTTCACTACTTCAAGGTTATCTCACTGCCGATCGCGCTGGGGCTGGTGGCGCTGCTGCTGGTCTGGCAGATACTGCAAGCGATTACCTGGTTCCAGGGCGTGCAGCAGCGCATCGTCACCCGGCTGCCGGTGGTCGGGCGAGTCGCCCGCGCGGCCGCGCTCGACCGCTATCTGGCGACGCTCGGCCTGATGCTGCGGGGCGGACTGCCCATCGCGCAGGCCGCAGAGGACGCTGCCATCGCCGCGGGCAATGCCTCGCTCTCGCCGAAGCTGCTCGCGCTCGTTCCCGCCCTCCGGCAGGGCGCGTCGCTGTCCAGCCTGCTGGTGGAGACGCGGATCTTCGACGCCGATACGCTGAACATGGCCGCGACCGGCGAGGTGTCGGGCAGCCTGCCGGACATGCTGGCAAGGGCGTCGGGCTATTACCGGGAAGACAACGAGGCGAGGCGCCGCATGCTCCTCCGGCTGGCAGGGGTTCTCTTCGGCGTGTTCTGCCTGTGCGCGTACGGCGCTATGGTCTACTTCGCGGTGAAAACGTACTTCGACTTCGCCTTTCGGGTGGGCGAGTGGATGACGGAGGGACTCCAGTGAAGCTCGATGTGAACGATATGTGTTTCGCCTGCGGGCCGAACAACCCGATCGGGCTGAAGCTGCAGTTCCGATTCGAGGGCCAGGAGTATGTCACCGAGTTCGAGGTCAAGCCCGAGTATCAGGGCTGGCGGGGGATCGTGCATGGCGGGCTGCTGGCGACCGTGCTCGATGAGGCAATGGCTCGGCTGCTATGGGAAAGGGGGAGGAACGCCATCACCGGGCGGCTGACGGTCCGCTACCACAAGCCCCTCGCCATCGGCGAACGAGTCCAGGTCCGCGCCCGTATCACCAAGCAGCGGCCGCGTGTGATCGAGGCAACCGCGGAAGCGTTCAGGGACGACGGGACGCTGGTGGCGGAGGCGACAGCGATGAGTATGGAGGTGTGAGGGGGCTGTGAGAGGGAACAGCGGGAAGAGGGCCAGAAGACGGGAAGCTCTCGTCCAGGCGCTCCACAGCGGCGAGAAGGTGCCACTGTGGGGCCCACCTCGCGCCTGGGGCATGGTGCTCGGCGCGCTCATGGCCTTGGGCGCGTTCGCCTTCGAGGTATGGCTTCAGCTCAGCGCCGGTCTGCGCTATCCCCGAGACGTCGCATCTCTCCTCTTGCCGGCCGGAGTCTTCGTTGAGCTGGCGTACGAGTGGGGTAAGGCGAAGCATCACGGCATCCGCCTGGGCGAACGGCACATGGAGACGTGGGACTGGCGCGGAAGGTCGCGCTTGCTGGCGTACGATGAGATCCAGGCGGTGAGAACGAGACGATACTTCCTGAGTTCGATACTGAGCGTGTACCGCACGGCCGAGGATGGTGGCGCGGCGTGGCGCCAGATCGTCTCGTACTCGCGGACCGGTAAGTGGCTGGTCATGGCTGCCGCCAACGAGCTCGTGCGACGATGCAAACTTGTCGAGCGGGCTGATGGCTTCTGGGTTCGCTCGCCAGCGGACGATGTGCCGGAGCCGGTGGCGTCGTGGGAGTGACGCCATCCTTCAGTTGGCAGGGGCGCATGGCCACGCGCCCCTACTTGATCCCCACTCGCGTCCATCCGCTTCCATCGGCGTCCATCGGCGGTTCTCCCGCGCGCGTTTCCGGCAGGTCGCGCTCCTGCCTCCGCCGAACCTCGACATGAGGTAGAGACGCGCCTATGGCACCTCGCTTCGTGGCCGACAGCATGCTCGGGCGGCTCGCCAAGTTGCTTCGCGCCTTTGGCTTCGATGTGTGCTACGACCCCTCGCTCGACGACCACGCCGTCATCGCTCGCGCCCGGGAGCGCGGTGCGATCGCGCTCACCCGCGACACCGAGTTCCCCCAGCCGCCCGACGTGCGCGTGATCCGTATCGAGAGCAACTTCGTCAGTGAGCAGCTCGCCCAGGTTGTCCGCGAGGTCCCGCTCGATATGAGGTCAGCCCAGCCGCTCACCCGCTGCACGGTCTGTAATCAAGCGCTCGTTGCTGCCACGCGCGGTCAGGTCTGGCGCGACGTCCCGCCCTTCATCTACCTCACCAACGAGACCTATGCCCGCTGCCCCGATTGCGGACGCGTCTATTGGGAAGGCACCCACGCCCGCCGCATGCACGACACCCTCGTGACGCTCAGCGAGTCGGCCTCCGCCGACCGGAGGCCTGAGTGAACCGGCCGCCGCGACGACTCGCGCGCCGCGTCGGGCTGCTCATCCTGGGGGTGTTGCTCTGGACGCTGCTGGCGATGTACCCGAATCCGGCCGTCTTCTTTCGCAACATCGCCCGGTATCGCCATCTCCCGATCGATCCGACCATCGAGAAGCGCATGGGCTGGGACCTGCCCAACGACCCGGCGAACATCGAGTTCTTCGTGGACAGCCTGCTGGTCTGCACTCCCGACTGGCCGGTCTACCGTGTCCCCTGGTACGTCCCGACCGCGCTGGAGGCCGCGCGGTCGACCCATGGCGACTGCGAGGCGAAAACGATGCTGCTGGCGAGCCTGCTCGAGGGCAGGAAGATCCCGTACCAGATTCGCGCCTCCTTCACCCATATCTGGGTCGACTACCACGGCCGCAAGGAGCGGATCGGCGAGTCGCGTGATATCGCTTACCTGGAGGGTGAGCAAGGGCACTTCCGCATTCATTGGCCGGACCGCGTCTCCGTGCGCGAGTTCCTCACTCTTCAGCGCGAGCAGCTCTGGGATGTGATGCCTCTCGCGCGCAAGGCGATCTGGCTCACCGGCCTCGCCTGGGTCGCGCTCGCAACGGCTCTGCTCGGCGGGCCGGCCACAGGGAAGCACCTGGGCGCAGGCTTCGTGAAGCCTGCGCTGGCGGGGTTCACGAACCCCGCCCCCAACCCCCCGCTTCAGGGCGACCTCGTCTCACAGTGGCGCGCGCCGGGCCGGAGCTACGCCAGCCGGACCTTCTGGAACTGGCTCCTCGTGATCTCTGTCATCATCCTCGCACCAATGATCCTGCGGCGGAACGAGCCGGTCCGCTGGCAGTTCGCCGATCTCTACGAGGTGTTCGCCCTCTCCGTCGTGACGGGCGCATTCCTCGCCTGGCTCGAGGTCGTCCGCCCGCGCCGCTCAGTGAGCATCGACTCGCAGGCGACGCTCGCCCTGAGCGGCCCGCGCCTCACTCGCTTCTCCTCGTTCGGAATCAGCCAGCGCCGCCAGACAGTGGAGGGGTCGAGCATCCAGCACTTCGAGCTGAAAGCATCCCCGGGCGGCCTGCGCGCCTGGACCGTTTCGGCCGCGCTCCGCACCGGCCAGCGTGTCCAGCTCCTGCGCTACTCCCGCGAGGCGGACGCCCGCGCCGCACTCCGGCGCCTCGGCCGGGAGTTCGTGAAGCCCATCCTCGTCCGCGCCGATCGGCACGAGTACTGGACCGCGCCCGACGAGATTCCGCTCAACCTCAAGGAGCGCTCCGCCGCGCGGCCGACGCAGGAGCTGCCGGCCCGCCCGGATGACATTTTGCTCGTCGAGGGGCAGGTCGATGGGAAGTGGGCGCTGGGCTACCCACGCCAGCAGCCCGGCGCCAGTCGTGCGCTGCTGTTCCTCATCGGCCTCGTCGCCGCATTCGCCGCCGTGACCACGCTTCTGCTCGTCGTGCTCCCGCCCAACATGGTCATCAGAGTCGTCTGGACTGGCGCGGTGATCCTTCTTGGCATGACGACCTATGGGGCGATGGCGCTGCGTGAGGAGGTGCTCGCCGCGCTCGCCGGCGCGCACGTCGAGATCGCCGACGGCGAGCTGAGCTTCCAGGACTCGGACGGGAGGGTCGAGTCTCTTCGGCTCGATAGCATCGAGTCAGTCGAGATCGGCCGCAAGGGCGATGTCCCGACCCTCGCCATCGTCTCCCCCGAGCGCGTCCTCCACCTCCGCCTCTATGCCCAACCCAAGCATATGGAGTGGGTGAGGAGCGCGATCGAGTGGGCGGTCGTGTCGCTGTAGGGCGGGCATCCCCATGCCCACGAGCCAAGAGGCGTTCTCTCGGGGTTGCGCATCATTTGTACTCGATAACCTTCCAGCGCACAACTTCGCCGCGTGTGCAGGGGATAAGCTCAGGGGGCGCCTTGCGCATGGCATCCAAAGGCGGGATGCGGTAGCGATCGTGCTCAGGGCTGCAACAACCATGCAGGTCCCCGCGCTTGTCGGTATCGACGATGAACACTTGTCCGGTCCTGTCGCGCACAAGTATATGCCGGAAGTTCACATCATCCCAGTTGTAAGTGAATCTGACGGAACTGCCCGCGGGCAGGTATACGTCTTCAGCTTTCGCCGGCCAGGCTGGCGGGAAGCTGTCACGGTAACGCGGCAGTGGTCCGTATTGCCCTGAACCCTCGTACATTCCGATGGGGGTCACCCAGACGTCGACATCCGCGTCGCTGTACATCTCAAAGGTGGTCAGAAACGCGAGCTGCATCGGGTTGATGGAGTTTAGCGCGTACAGAAGGGCTAGCAGAAGCAGTGGGACTCCGACGAGTGCAGCGATTGCTACGGCACCGATTCTCCATAGTCTGCGCATCGGCCTAGAAACCCGGCCGGAAAGCCCATGATCTGGTGAGTGTTCTGGCGACAGGGAGAGGGGAGGCTGGTTCGGCGTGCCGGGCGGGATGGCGCGGGGGAGAGCCGACAGCCTTGCCGAGCAGGCGGCAGCGCTCGCTCGCGCCGTGTCCCCCCGAAAAATGCTATCCGAGCCTTCTGAGAGGTTCTGTTCGCCTCGGCGCCCTGGTATCCTGGTGGGCATGAAAGTGACCTTGAGTTTCCTCCGGCCCCTGTTCAGTTGCCTGGATGTCTTGCTCCAACTCCTCCGGTATGCTCTCAGTTTCTGCTGGGCGCTACTGCTGCCGCGGGCGGTGACGGCGGCGCAGTTGGTAGCGTTCCAGAGCCAGTTGGCGGTGGAACTGAATCGCTCCTGCGCCCCGAGGAAGCGGCACCACAAGTTCAGCCCGGCCTTCCGAATTCTCTGGGTGGTGCTCTCGAAGTTTCTTGACGGCTGGGAGCAACTTGTCCATGTGATGAAGCCCGAAACGGTGAAACGCTGGCACACCCGGGCCTTCCGCACGTGGTGGCGATGGAAGTCGAGGGCAGGTCGCAAGCCGGTGGCGCTGGAGATCCAGCAACTGATCCGGCGCCTGAGCAAGGAGAACCCGCTGTGGGGAGCGGAGCGGATTCGAGACACGCTGCTGCTGCTGGGCTACGAGGCCCCTGGAGAGGATACGGTCCGCAAGTACATGGTGAAGCCCCGCCGACCGCGGCCAGATACGACCAGCTGGCTCCCGTTCCTAAGAAACCATCTCGATTGCTCCTGGGCGATTGACTTCTTCACCGTGACCACGCTGGGCTTCCAGGTACTGTATGTTTTTCTGGTCCTCGATCATGCTAGACGCGAGGTCGTGCACTTCGCCGTCACCCCGAACCCGACCATGGAGTGAGGTAGGCGTGCGGCGCACCTTTCGCGGTACGCGACGTGTTTCCGCACGCCCCCTCCCGAACCGTACGTGACAGTTTCCTGTCATACGGCT
>Ga0315274_10001086_pt1 | contig 42223 bp, 32 predicted proteins | sample YL17G02_20_MG_FD_203700 | JGI IMG/M metagenome (GOLD analysis project Ga0315274, IMG submission 203700) | Sediment microbial communities from Yellowstone Lake, YNP, Wyoming, USA - YL17G02_20 | ecosystem: Environmental > Aquatic > Freshwater > Lake > Sediment | place: USA: Wyoming | collected...
GATATGTAATCAAATAAATCTAATATCAAGATAGTTTGCAAGAAGAATATGAAATTAAATTTTAAATAGTCACTTTAAAAATATCGAAATGAAAAAAGTCTGAAAGGCTGTAACTGTATGAAGTCTTATGAAAGAATGATAAAGACATTAAAATTTGAGAAGGTGGATAGACCACCGAGAGATTTATGGGCTTTACCCGGAATCTCTATGGATAGAGCGGATGAGATGGAGATGGTTAAAAAAAGATTTCCTATGGATATAGGTTATCCTTCTTGTGACCGTCCACGAATGCCTTATGAGAGAGGGAATCCCGGTGAGAAAGGAACTTATGTTGATGAATGGGATTGTGTTTGGGAGGCTAAGGAGAGGGGAGTGGTGGGTGAAGTTAAACAGTATCCGCTGGATGATTGGTCAAAGTTAAAGAATTTTAAACCCCCTTATGAAACTTTAAATTTTAATATGGACCCTGTGAATAAATTTGTTGCCACTACTGATACATTTGTAATGGGTGCCTGTGTGGCAAGACCATTTGAGAGAATGCAATTTCTACGTGGTCCAGAAAATCTTTATCTGGATATTGGGTATGGAACAAAAGAACTTTATCAGCTTTGCGAAATGATGCATGATTTTGAACGAAAGAATGCTGAAATTTGGGCGAAATCTGATGTTCACGCCATAGCCTTTATGGATGATTGGGGTTCACAGAGGTCATTATTGATTTCACCAGAGATGTGGCGAGAACTTTTTAAACCGCTGTATAATGATTATGTAGATATTGCTCACTCGCAGGGTAAATATATTTTTATGCACTCTGATGGTTATATAATGGACATCTATGAAGATTTAATTGAGATGGGAGTTGATGCAATAAATTCACAATTATTTTGTATGGATATTGAGGAGATAGGGCGTCGATTCAAGGGACGAATTACTTTCTGGGGAGAAATTGATAGACAAAATATTCTTCCATTCGGGAAAGTTGAAGAAGTAAAAAATGCTGTGAAACGTGTTAAGAAAGCCTTGTGGAATGGCAATGGTGGCATAATAGCACAGTGTGAATGGGGCATCAATAACTCGAGAGAAAATATTGAGGCTGTCTTTGAAGAATGGGAAAATGTTTAATTCCATAAATTAATTTTTTAGAAAACTCGATTTGAAAATACGAGACTAACATTAGTTAAAATATATTTTGAGTTGTTTTATTAATTATATTCTATTGGATCAATAATATAAGAAAATACTTTAAAATATGAGGATTAACACAAATAATATTAATATATTATGAATATATAATCTGGTGACACAAAGTGACAAAAATAAATTTATCAAAACCTCATCGTCGTTGGAATCCATTATTACAGGAATGGGTCTTGGTTTCACCTCAACGAAGTCAGCGACCCTGGAATGGTGCGATTGAAAAGGTTTTAGAGAGTGAATTGCCGGAATATAACTCTAAGTGTTATTTATGCCCAGGGAATCTTCGTGCCAATGGTGAAACTAATCCGAACTACAAAAGTGTTTTTGCCTTTGATAATGATTTCCCAGCTCTGATGCAAGAGAAAACAGATGCAAAGAATTTTCCTCAAGAAAAATTAAATGAAATTATTAAAACAAAACAAGAACAAGGTATCTGTCGTGTAATTTGTTTTTCTCCAAAACATAATTTAACTATTCCTGAAATGGACGTGAAGGCTATCAGGAAAGTGATAGACTTATGGGTTGAGGAATTCGAAAATTTAGCCAGTAAAAAATTTATTCATTACGTCCAGATTTTCGAAAATAAGGGTCAAATTATGGGATGTTCAAATCCGCATCCACACGGTCAAATCTGGGCTACTGAATCCATACCAAATATTCCAGCCAAATCAATTTCATCTCAAGAATCATATTTCTCTAAGCAAAAAAGAAAGTTATTAATTGATTATTTGAATTGGGAATTGAAAGAAAAAGAGAGAATTATTTCACAAAATAAGGATTGGGTAGTTATAGTGCCTTTCTGGGCTATTTGGCCCTTTGAAACAATGGTTCTACCTCGAAGAGCAATTCAGACCATCTTAGAACTTACAGAAGAAGAAAAAGATAATTGGGCGAAAATTTTAAAGGATATTACTATTAGATATGATAATCTTTTTCGAACCTCTTTTCCGTATTCAATGGGCATATATCAAAAACCAACTGATGGAAATAAATACAAAGGCTTTCAATTATATCAGGTATTTTTGCCACCACTTTTGCGTTCATCAACTATAAAAAAATTTATGGTTGGATATGAACTCTGTGCTGAACCTCAACGAGATATAACTCCAGAACAAGCTGCGGATATGCTCAGAAGCTGTTCAAAAATGCATTACAGAACAGAGAAAATCAAATGAATTTATCTCATCATAATAAACAAATTTCTTACCTTAGACGTCAATTCTGTGAAAATTTTAAATGTGAACCGACTCTTTGTGTGAGAGCTCCAGGAAGAGTTAATCTTATTGGTGAGCATATAGATTATAATGGTGGAATAGTGCTTCCGATTGCTATTGAAAAAGAAATTCATCTTTTTGCTGCACCACGTGAAGATAAACTTTTTCGACTGCAATCTCTTCAAATGAAACAATCTTATGAAGGCAAGTTATCCCCAAAAGCTCTCACCGAACCTTTCTGGGTTAATTATGTGTTTGGAGTTGTTAATGAATTTGTCAAAGAGGGCTATGAGGTTAGTGGGTTTGATGCTTTGTATGATAGTGATATACCTATTGCCTCTGGTTTGAGCAGCAGTGCTGCCATTGAAGTAGCAACAGCATATTTTCTGCATAGTTTACTACACACATCTCATAGCAAATTAGAAATAGCTTTGCTATGTCAAAGGGCAGAAAATAATTTTGTTGGAATGAAGTGTGGTTTGATGGACCAGGCAATATCAATGTGTGGAGAAAGGGCAAATGCTTTAAAACTTGATTGCTCCATTCCATCTTATGAATCTATTCCTGTTGGTTTTTCAGACAATACAAGATTTTTGATAGCTCATAGTGGATTGTTTCGGGGTCTTTCATCATCAGCCTACAATGAGCGTCGAAGTCAGTGTGAAAAGGCTTTAAAGATTATATGTAATAAGACAGGGCATCTATATAAAAATTTATGTGAATTTCCTTTATCTGTTTTAAATAATGTTAATGAAAATTTGCCTGAAGTTCTTTTACATCGAGCACGCCACGTAATTAGTGAACAGGAAAGAGTTATCCAAGCGATTAATTCTTTGAAAAATGGTGATAAAGAACAGTTTGGAAAATTATTAAATGAATCACATAAATCACTTATGGAAGATTATGAAGTATCCTGTCCTGAACTTGATGACCTTACAAATTGGTTACGTTCACAGACTGGAGTTTATGGTTCAAGATTAACCGGTGCAGGTTTCGGGGGTTGTACAATTTCACTTGTTGAAGAAAATTACGCTGATAAAGTTCTCAAGAAACTTAATTCAGAATATTATTCAAAAAGGGGAATCGAACCGCTTGCATTTTTCTCTAATGCTGAGGATGGTGTTTCAGTAATTTGATATAGTAGTTGTAGGGAACAGTTTTAAACCATTCCCTACATTATTAAAAGCGAAGATGGTGCAGGATATATGTCCTATGTGGCTCAACTATTTTTGAAGTAGGGACAGAACAGTGTTCTGTCCCTACAGTTTTTCTGTCATTAGTCCATATTCTTCGATTTTTCTATACAGAGTTTTTCTGCCTAAACCAAGCATATTTGCTGCTTTTGTTCTGTTACCTTTTGCATTGATAAGAGTTGCACGAATGAGTTCTCTTTCCGCTTCCTTTAACGGAGTTCCTGCTTTAATTTTGATAACATTTTCCTTTGAATGTTCAGTAATTTCAGATGGCAAATGCTCAGGCAATATTTTCTTGCCAGTTGTCATAACAACGATTCCTTCAATTGTGTTTCTGAGCTCTCTAACATTCCCGGGCCAATTGTAGCTTTGTAATAATGCCATTGCTTTTGGTGAAATCGACAAAATAGGTTTATTATTTTCTTTGCAAAATTCCTCAATGAATTTAGTTATTAAAAGAGTTATATCACCAATTCTTTCTCTAAGCGGTGGAACATTTATCTGAATGACATTTAATCGATAATATAAGTCTTCTCTGAATCTGTTTTCTTCCATAAGTTTTTTCAAATCACTATTGGTGGCAGATATGATTCTCACATCGACCTTGATAGTTTGTGTTCCCCCAACTCTTTCGAAAGTTTGTTCCTGAAGAACGCGAAGAAGTTTTACCTGCAAATCAGGAGAGATTTCACTGATTTCATCCAAAAATATTGTTCCACCATTAGCGAGTTCGAATCTACCCAATTTTTGTTTAAATGCACCCGTAAATGCTCCTTTCTCATAACCGAAAAGTTCACTTTCTAATAAGGTAGGTGTTAGTGCTCCACAATTAATTGGAATAAATGGCTTAATTTTTCTTGGAGAATGATGATGAATAGCCTTTGCGAGAAGCTCCTTTCCTGTTCCGCTTTCACCGACAATCAAAACGTTTGCTTTTGTAGGAGCAACTTTCTTGATTTTGTCAAATATTTCGTGCATTTGAGAAGAATTGCCAATTATATTTTCAAAACCATATTTAACATTGAGTTGTTCCTTAAGGTTCTCGTTTTCTTCCTGCATCGATTTTTTCATTAATGCTCGTTCAGTAAGTAAATTCAATTCATCTATATTGACAGGTTTAATAATATAATCGAACACACCTTTTTTCATCGCTTGAACTGCAGTTTCTATTGTCCCATGACCTGTGAGCATAATAGTTTCTGTATCGGGAGAATTGGTTTTAATATAATCAATTAATTCCATACCATCAACTTTAGGCATTTTTAAGTCAGTAATAACGAGGTCAATGTTTTCATCAGCAAGAATTTCTTTTGCTTTTTCACCATCTTCTGCTATGAGAATGTTATAATTTTTATTATCGAGAATTAATTTTAATCCTTCGCGTGTATTTTTCTCATCATCAACAATAAGGATATTTTGCTTCATAAAATATTTCCTCGTAATACGAGATTTATCTCGTTTATAATATGAAACCGCAGATTCACGAAGATATACGCTGATAAAATTAGATGGTTCAGGATATATATCCTGAACCATCTAAGAAAAACCTTATTTTTCTGTTAGTAAATGTCTCGCTGCATGCTTAATTGGAATGAAAATTGTAAATTTTGTTCCTTCATCAACGTTACTATCGATTTCGATTAAACCTTGATGAGCCTTTATTACCCTGTATACAATTGTTAGTCCAAGTCCTGTTCCGTAAAATTTAGTTGTATAATAAGGTTCGAATATCTTTTTTATATCCTCTTCGGGTATACCACAACCATCATCAGCTATCTCTATTTTTATTGAACCCTTATCGACATAAGTTGTTATCGTTATTTCTCCCTCAGTTTTATCGATAGCTTCGATACTATTTTTAATTATGTTAATAAATGCCTTGAGGATTTGATGTTCATCAACGAGTGTGTGAGGCATATCTTGATAATATTTTTTAATAATAAGAATATTACGTTGTTTTGCTTCAGCAGATAAAATAGCAACTGCTTTATCTAATATCTCATTTACGTTTACTTCTGTTAAAGTTGGGACAGTAGGTCTAACCGCGGTAAGAAAATCATCGACGATTCTACTTAAACGACTAATTTCATCAAGAATGATTTTATTAGAATTTTTTATTTTTTCAATATTAGGCTTGGTAAGATTATTATGATTTATAATTTTATTAATTAATTGGGCGTGTATACTAAGGGAATTCAAAGGATTCTTAATTTCGTGAGCAATACCACTGGTGAGTTGAGCCAGAGCCGCGATGTGGGCTTCTCGAATCTTTTCTTCCTCTATCATTTTTTGTTCAGTAACATCAAGAACAGTGTAAATGTAGCCCAGGGATTGTCCATCATCATCTGTCAATGGGATGATACTTGCGGAATACATCTTTTTAATTGGTTCTTTTACAAAAATGTTATCGTCGGTAACAATTCTTGCCTTTTCGGGGATGGGAGTTAAGAAGAAATCGACAAGTTCTTTGTCTGTGATAATGGTTAATAAATCCTTGCCGATTAAATTTCTCTTTTTGATACCAAGAATTTTGAAAAAAGATTCATTATGAAAGATGATTTTATCATCATCGTCAGTGACAATAATTGCTCTTGATAAACTATCGAATATAATAGTTAAAAGGTCTTTTTCCTGAAGGACTTTAATGAGAAAATTCTCAATTTCATTTCTATCAATTTTGGAGATTTTCGATAACATTTTTTTTGCAAACGTTCTTTTCGCCATTCCATTTCACCTTTATAAATTGTGGTGCGACATTTATGTCGCAATGAATTGTAGGGAACGCATATATGCGTTCCTGGTTGCTCGCACCACTCTGGCTAATCCTATCAAAAAATTATTGTTATTTGTCAATTTTAACAGGAATAGTTGACAATAATTTTTGAATCTTTATTAATTCTTCATTATTCGGATCAATTTTTAAGCCATTATCTATATATTCCTTTGCCTTTTGATAATTTTTATTCAAAATATATAATCTTGCAAGATTACTATACGCCAATAGAAAGTTGGAGTCAATCATAATGATTTTTTCATTATAGTATATTGCCTTCGAAATATCCTTTTCATTTGCAGAAATTAATGCCAGTTGGAGATACACATCAATATTATCAGGTTTGTAATTTAAAGATTGAATAAAATTCTCTTTAGCCTTGCTCAAATCTCCTGATGCAATGTAACAAAGCGAAATATTATAATACGCCTCATATTGATGAGGATTTAATTGAATACTTTTTTCAAATTCTTCAATAGCCTTTTTGAACTCCCCCTTTTGTTTAAAAATCAAACCAAGATTAGAATAACCTGCAAAGAATTTCTGATTGAGATTAATAGCTTCTTCAAAATAAGATTGAGCTTTGTCAAGTTCGCCTTTCTGGAAATACATTACACCGATTGTATTTAATGCATCACCATATTGAGGGAATATGGTTAACGCCTTATTTTCGAAATAAAGTGCCTTTTCTAAATTATTCTTAGCTAAATATTCAATACCGAGGTTCATATAAATTTTTGCGCTATTAGGTGAAGTTTTTGTTGTTTTAAGAAAAATTGTCAGGTTGTTTTTCCAGTCAAAATTCCGTATTATAGTTCTGGAAGAGTAAAATAATATGATGATAATACAAATAATATTCATAAGAGATATTAAATGTTTCCCGTGTTCTCTTTTTATTAGAAAGACAAAAAATTTATTCAGTAGGATTGCTAAAATGAAACAATAACCTATTGATGGTAAATACAAAAGGCGTTCTGCAAATATTGTCCCTATGAAGAAAAATAAATTTGCTGTTATAATGACAGTTCCAAAATAAAAAATTAAAGAAAATAATAATAACCTCTCTCGTTTTCTATATGAATATATCAGCAATAATAAAATTATTATCACAAAAAATATAGTCACATATAATCTAATATCCGAAAAAGTATTGATAATACCTATTTGATTGTAGGAATAATCAGCGGATATATTTAGGGGGAATACCAATAATAAAATTCCTTTTAAAATGAGAAATAATGCTGTTAATTTCGATTGAGCAAATGGTTGGTCAATTAGCGGATTATCAATAAAAGAAATTTCTTGTGTGATCAATATGGAATCAAAAAGCGCAAACTTTAATAATAAATAAATTACGATGATAATAACGTAACCAATATAAAAATATATCATTTTGTTATTACCCAAAAAGATGTGTTTGAGTTTAAAATCATTATTGAAACAAAAATCATAGATTATTAATATTAATAATAAAGTGATAGCATTTTCTTTGCTAAGCAGTCCCAGAGCGAAAAATATGAGTGATAATGAATAAAATAAATACCTTTTACCAAATAAATATTGTTTCGTCTTAAGATACATTAAAAATGAAAGTAATGTGAAGAAAGTAGATAAAAGTTCAGCTCTTCCTATGATGCCAGATACGCATTCAGTATGAATAGGATGGATTGCAAAGAAAATTGATGATAAGACAGAAATTGAAATATCATTAGTGATTTTTTTAATGAGTAGAAAAATCAGAATAGAATTTAAAGAGTGAATTAAAACATTGATAAGATGATACCCGAAAGGTTCAAGTTTATGAATCGAAAAATTTAATGCATAACTTAATATCACTAATGGTCTATAAAGCCCATCATTTTTATATAGTCCGCCCCACCAATAGCCTGTGGTAAAAATTTCAGGAGTATTCTTAATGTCTCTAATAAGAAGATTATTTTTTATTATAGTGATGTCATCAAAGGTAAATTCATTTTGGAGAGAATTAAAATAAACAAGAATTGAGATAAAAAATATTAAAAATACGAGAATAGTGTTTTGCTTATTTATTTTATTGTTCATATTTTCGAATTATGTTTTTGAAACCAATAAAAAAATTTGATGTTTTATGACATTATTTTATCGTTCTGTCAAAAGATAAAAAATATATAAAGTAGTAGAAAATCAGAATTGTCTTGACATATAAGATGATAAATTAATAATATTGTTTAGCAATATGTAGACAGAGTTCATAAAAACGGGGGGAAACTTATGAAAAAATCTATAATACAAAAAATATTAATTTTAATCTGTTTATCTTTCTTAATATATTCACTTCTTTTTTCTCAAGAAGAATCAATTATTTTAAAAAACAAGTTTATTAATCAGAATGAATCAATATCGGGGACTGATGTTGAAACTAATTATAAGTTAATTGATATGAATGCAAAAAATCTTTATAATCATTTTATTATAATCGATTTGCTTGAAAAATCATCATTCAGTATTAAACAATCACTATCAAGTAACCTTAGCAAAGCGATTCCATATTATGGTATTTGGTTATATGGTGGAGAGAATAAAATCCCAATTATTGTAAGTGTCATTCAAGTCGATGAATCGGAAATTCCCAAAGATAAACTTATAAATCCTCAACATATTACTCCCGGACAATTTGTTTCAGTTTGTTATTTCAAAATTGTATTTGATCTGAATAACGATAATGACTTTACAAATGATAAAGCGTTTTATCAATATTTCCAGATGCCTTATTATAATTCTGGTCCAACAAATCAGTTAGAACTTCCCATTAGATATATTGATGAAAAGGAAAATGAAAACGCCATTAAGTTAAGTTATAATATTGGACTTAATTTGAAGACAGTTCCTGGTCGACCACCCTATTCTTCGCAAATGGGTCTGGAAACAGTACCTATTCCACAGAGTATAATCGTTTATGGAATAAAGGCATTTGAGACTCAAATTAATCTTGGCACTGAAACAACTTATTCCTGGATAGTTGATGAGAATTTGAATGGTATTTTTGATAGCAATGACATTTGGGCTGTTGACTTAAATAAGGATAAAGAGTGGGATATTAATAGTTATTTCACTATTGAGAAATTCAAATTATCTGAATCTGTGAATATTAATGGTAAGAGTTATCTTATTAAGGAGATTAATCCCATCCATAACAGTATTAAAATTGCAGAATCGAAGACACCTGTTAAACCTCGTGAAATATTTGGTGTCGGTTCAAAGTCTCCTCAATTTGTAAGATTCGATTTCATGTCCAGAAAAATGATTACTTCTCTTGATCTAAAAGGGAAACCATATGTCCTGTATTATATTTCTCGGTATTTTGACCAATCTAATGCGAAAGAGCTTCAAAATGTTGTTTCAATATTAGATAAATATATAGGTTTGAAAAAAATGTCATTAATTTTTGCATTTGACGATTCGAATTTTGATAAGATTATTGAAGCGTTGTCACTTGTTGATGAACCTTATTATCTTATTAATGCTTCCGCTTCTGAAGCAAGTAAAAGAAGTGGGGTAGAAAGGAAACATCTTCTTAATGGTTTTAAAATTGATGAACATACATTATCTAATCAAAGGGCGTTGATAGCTGTTGATAAAAATGGATTGATTCAATACATAAATAAAGATGCAAACTTAGATGATGTTGTTGAGATCTGTGAAATTTTAAAACCTGGTTCTTCAAAGGGTCGAGCAGAGTCAAAATTGAAAAAGTTTTTGAGATTGTTTAAAAAAGAAGAGAAGGTAATTTTTGAATTACCGAGTAAACCTCAAACGGATGTAGAAGCATTTTTTGACTGGGTTCATAATAATAAGAAAGTTGTGAATGGAATATTTGAATCCAGGCATATTGTATATATAACTGGATTTTGTTGCAATATCAGTTTTTTCACAAAAACTCTTGATAAAAATGATTCTGTCAAGATTCCACCCTCAGATTCAGTTTATTGGATTTATTTTCCACGATTTTCATATGATAGAGAAAAATTATATCTTTTAATTGGTGATAAAAATGATAATAAGCAACATATAGTTTCATTTTCCTCATCTGGAAAAACAAAAGATATAATAAGTTTAGAAGGAACGATTGTTTCTTATGATATTTCCCCAGATGAATCGGAAGTTGTTTATAGCCAAAAGGGAGAAACGCTAACACATTTATATCGAAATGAGATCGGTAGTAATGAGATGATTCAGATTTCTGAGAACGATATTGGAGGAGTCTTTCCTGCATACTCACCTGATGGGAAATGGGTGAGTTATTGTGCACAAAGGAAGCTCCGTTTGTATAATATTAAAACCGGTGAAAGAAAGATACTCGTTTCGGATGAGTTAATGAAAGAATTTCCCGAATGGTCTCCGGATGGGAAATGGATTATGTATCAAGCATCAGCAGAGGATGAGTATCTTTATGATATCTATAAAGTTGAAGTTGCTACAGGTAACGTTGTAAGATTAACGAAAGAGTTAGGGACGGATGCTAATCCATATTTTTCTAAAGATGGTTCAAAGATTGTTTTTATGTCAGAAAGAGATACGGGAACTAACAACCAGACAGTCTATATGATGAATGCTGATGGGACAGATGTTAAACGAGATGTAACTGCTGACACGGGTGTTTTCTTCCCTCGTTGGTGATAATACTCAATATGTTGATATATCAAAGTCTTCAGATGAAAAGAATTAAATTAAGAATCAACTGAACTTAAAATCTGAATAATTGTTTGTATTGTAAAAAAAAGAATAGATTTAGTGTCAATAAATTAAGAAGGAAAGGATGAGAACTATGGGAAATCAAATAACAAAAATATCTTTAAATATTATTCTATTTTTACTTATATTTATCTCATTAACATTTGCTCATACTGATTTCATTTGTTTAAAAAATAAGTTTATCAACTCTAATGAATCAGTCCAAGGAACAGATTTTGAGACAACTTATAAAGTTATAGATATATCTTCAGTAAATCGTTATAGTTTTACCATTGCAATAGATTTGTTAGAAAAAAACTCATTAGAAATCAAGCAACCTCTTACATCTAAGATAAGCGATACTATACCTTATTATGGTGTTTGGTTATATGGCGGAGAAAATAGAATCCCAATTTTAGTTAGCGTTATTCGAGTGGATGAATCTGAAGTCCCGAAGGAGAGGCTCATTACTTCTCAAAATATTCCGCCTGAACAGGGTAGCATTATTTATTATTTCAAAATTGTTTTTGATTTAAATAGAGATTATGATTTTTCTAATGATAAAGCCTTATATCAATTTTACAAAATGCCCTATTACAATTCAGGTCCTTCTAATCAAATTGAAATTCCTGTTAATTATATTAATGAAAGTGAGAATGAAAACGTAGTAAATCTTTCCTATAATGTTAGTCTTGATTTAAAAAGAGAGTATAATCAGCCTATGTATGCTGTACAGAAAGAATGGGGTACTTCACCTATTCTTCAATCTATCACAATTTTGGGTTCAAAGGTGATTGAAGCACCAATTAGTTTTGGTGGTGAGGTAATAAATGCTTGGATTATAGATAATAATCTTAACGGGGTCTTTGATAATAATGATATATGGGCAGTAGATTTAAATAGAGATAATGAATGGGATATTAACAGCCGTTTCACTGTGGAGAAATTTAAGTTGGATGAACCTGTTAATATAGGTGGCAAAAGTTATCTTGTTAAAGAAATCAATCCTGTTAATAATAGTGTTAAAATAGCCGAATCGAAAATTCAGGTTAAACCACGTGAAATATTTGGTGTTGGTTCAGAAGCTCCCACATTTGCACGACTGAATTATCTTTCACAGAAAATGATTACCTCTATTGATTTGAAAGGACAAACCTATGTGATTTATTACATTCGGAATTTTTATGATCAAAAATATACAAAGGAATTACAGTATGTTATTTCATTATTTGATAAATATATAGGGCTTGATAAAATATCGTTAATACTTACATTTGATGAGTCAAATTTTGACAGAGTTATTGAAGCATTACCATCCGGGGATAAGCCTTATTATCTTATTAAAGGTTCCTATGAGGAATATGATAGATATGGAAGGAAAAAGGACCATATTCTTAACGGATTTCAGATTGATGAAAATACCGTCTATAATCAGAAGGTATTAATAGCTGTCGATAAAAACGGAATGGTTAAATATCTGAACAAAAATGCAAGTTTAGACTCTGTAGTAGAACTTTGTGAAATTTTAAAACCGGGAAGTGCTAAGAAGAAAAAGGATGTTGAATCAAAAGGATTCTTATCATTATTCAAAAAGAAAAAGAAAAAAGTTATTGAGTTACCACAAAAACCTCAAACTGTGTTGGAGAAAACTCTCGAATGGTTCCGAAATAATCAAAAAGACGTGGCTCAAACGTTTGAACCAGGTCACATTGTCTATCTTGTTTTTAAACCAGGCAACGTTAATATTATTTCAAAGTCTATTAATAAAAGTGATGCGATTAAATTACCAGATGTGAAAGATATTAGTAGTATTCGTTTTCCGAAGTTTTCTTATAATAGAGAAAAATTGTATCTCTTACTTTATGATCCTGATGGAAAAAAACAACACATACTTTCTATTTCTCCTAAGAATGAACCCAAAGTCCTTATCAGCTTAGAGGGTTCGATTAGGTCTTATGACGTCTCAGGAGATGAATCGGAAATCATTTATAGCAACCAGTCTGGAAACATTACTCATTTATATCGGCAGAAATTAGGAACCCAAGATGTTGTTCAAATCTCTGAAAATGAAATAGGTGGTATTTTCCCTACCTATTCGCCTGACAGTAAATGGGTCAGCTATGTTGCTCAAAAGAAACTTCGTTTGTACAATCTTGAAACGGGTGAAAGGAAAATACTCGTTGATGACAACTTAATGAAAGAATTTCCCGAATGGTCTCCGGATGGGAAATGGATTGTGTATCAAGCATCAGCAGGTGATGAATTTTTATACGATATCTATAAGGTTGAGTTTGCTACAGGTAAAGTTGTGCGTTTAACGAAAGAAATGGGGATAGACGCTCAACCATCTTTTTCAAAAGATGGTTCAAAAATTATTTTTATGTCTGAACGAGACACTGGAACAAATAATCAGACGGTTTATATGATGAATGCAAATGGAACTAATGTTGAACGTGATTTAACTGCTGATACAGGAGTGCATTACCCGCGCTTAGCGGTTAATTGAAGATGAATCAAATATAAAAATTACTTGAACCCTTTCCGTCTTTTTTTATTAATTCGGATGATATTAAAAAGTGAAAATGTATTATAGAGGTTTTTATGAAACGAAGTGAAATTAATTCCTTAATTGAGGAAACAAAAGAATTTTTAAGGATGAATCATTTTCATTTACCACCATTTGCATTCTGGACACCTGAACAGTGGGCAGTGATTGGCCACGAAGCCGATGAGATTCGCGATAATCTTCTCGGATGGGATATAACCGATTTCGGATTAGGTGAATTTTATAAATACGGACTTATCCTTTTTACATTGAGGAATGGTAATATTAATAATCCTAAATATAAAAAACCTTATGGCGAAAAAATCCTTATTGTTGAAGAGAATCAGGTTACTCCATTGCATTTTCACTGGTCAAAAATGGAAGACATAATTGTGAGAAATGGTGGTAATCTTCTTATGCAACTTTATGACTCCGATCAAAACGAAGAAAAGCTCAATACTCCCGTAACAGTTTCAATAGACGGAATTCAACGAACCTTTAAGGCGGGGGAGATTATTCGGTTGCAACCCGGTGAGAGTATTACATTTACACAAGGACTTTATCATAATTTCTGGGCTGAAGAAGGAAAAGGAAAAGTCCTTGCTGGTGAAGTTTCTATGGTAAATGATGATGCAAAAGATAATCGCTTTTATGAACCCATAGGAAGATTCCCTAAGATTGAAGAAGATGAAGTTCCAATCCACTTTCTTGCCTGGGAATATCCCCACTGTGGAATTTAATTTTAAATTTAAAATTTCCAATTTCAAATTTATAATAGAGTTTTTTATAGCTAATTACTTCTTAAAAAAGTCTTGACATCAAAGGTGGTTGTGACTAAGAAAGTTTCCGAAGAAAATTAAAAATCAGAGAGCGGGAATAGCTCAGTTGGTAGAGCGCCACCTTGCCAAGGTGGATGTCGCGGGTCCAAGTCCCGTTTCCCGCTCCATTTTTTTGCCTACCAAAGTAAAATTAACAAGGATAGACAGGATTTACAGGATAAATATTATTTGTTAATTATTGTAGAGCGACATTTATGTCGCAGGGAATTCACGAGATAAATCTCGTGTTACAACCGAATTTGAATAATCCACCTGCTTTATAAATATCCATCTGAACCTTAGAGAGTGGTGATGCACCTTTGACTTCTTTCTCTGAAGTATTATTAACTATCTTCCCCGTGCCTAATTCCACATCAATTATGTCACTATTTCTGAAAAGTTCTACTCCAATATCTGTTAAATAAGGGAAAGATAAAATAGGGAGTGCGGAATTGATCGCATTTCTTTTATATATTGCTCCGAATGATTCACAAATTAGAAGCGAAATTCCCAAGGAGATGAAACAGTCGACAGCTTGTTGACGTGATGAACCGCAACCGAAATTTTTCCCTGCAATGATTATATCGCCTTCCTGAACCTTTTTTGCAAAATCATTCCAACCTTTTAAATTTCCGAATGCGTATTTGCCCATTTCTTTAATATCTGTGATAGCAAGATGAGCATTATGATAAATCATATCCGTATCAATATTATCTATCCAATTACCATTTTCATCTTGTATGACCCACACTCTTCCAGAAATTGTTGTTGGTCTCATTTATAAACTCCTTTGTATTATTATCAAAATAATTTTGCCACAGAGAACACAGAGAAAAAACTATAAAATAAAAAATTGTAAATTGTCATTCTGAGCGAAGCGAAGAATCTCAAATATTATTTTGATAATTCAAGATACCATATTCTGAATCTTCATCTTAAATCCGCGTGAATCCGCGTTCTATTTATTATAATCTTTCAGGTGATGTTATTTTACCGAATAATGCAGAAGTAGCAACAGTTGCGGGACTTGTGAGATATGTTTTCCCTGCTCCTTGTTTACCTGCGAAATTCCTATTAGATGTGCTTATCTGAACTTCACCTTGTCCTGTCATCCCCAACTGTCCTGAAGCGCAACCTCCGCAACCGGGATGAGAGATTATCGCACCTGCTTCATAAAAAATTTCGAGCAATCCTTTGTTGAGTAACTCACCATAAACTTCTTTTGTCGCAGGAACAAGAGTGAACATCACATTCTTTGCCACTTTTCTTCCTTTTAAAATATTCGCAGCAATCTCGAAATCTTCTATTCTGCCGTTCGTGCAAGAACCTAAAAATGCGGAATCGATTTTTTCGTCTGAGAATTCATCAACATTATGAACATTTTCAGGTGATGGTGGTGCAGACAAAAGTGGTTTCAAGTTGGAAATATCTATCTCGATTTTTTCAGAGTAATTTGCGTCCGAATCAGCATAAATTTTTTGAATGTCATTGTTATTTGCTCGTTTTTTACAATAATTTATTATTTCATCATTTGGTGTAATGAAAGCAATAATACCGCCCATCTCAGTTGTCATACTTGCGAGAGTAATTCTTTCTGAGAGATTAAGCTTATCGATGGCTTCACCATAATACTCGACTGATTTTCCGAGAGCACCTGAAGCTCCTAATTTTTTTAACACACATAAAGTTAAATCTTTTGCAGTAACTGGATAATTAAATTCTCCTTTAATAGAAATTTTCATAGTCTCAGGAACTTCAAACCAGGTTCTACCCGTTTTAAAAGTGAATGCAATATCCTGGTCACCCATTCCTTGTCCAAAAGCACCAACGCACCCTAAAATATTCAAATGACTATCTGTGCCAACAATTATTGAACCTGGTATCGCAAGTCCTTTTTCAATCATAACGTGAGAACCAATTCCAGAATCTACATCATAAACTTTAATCCCTTGTTTTTGAGCGAAGATTCGGCAGATTTGCTGATTATTAGCATAGGGAATATTATTCGCAGGTGCTACACAATCAAAAGTAAAAAATGTCTTTTTAGGGTCATCCATTTTGTCATTTGGATATTCAGTCTCAAAGTTCTTAACCACATTAGCGCCACCAAAATCTCTTGCAGAGCGAATATCAATATCTATCCAGATAATGACACCTGGCTTAACTATCTCTTTTGAATGACTCGCCATTATCTTTTCTATAATTGTTTTACTCATAAAAATATCTCCAATTTATCCTGTCAAAATCTATAATTTTCTTGCGACTTCTTCTGCTACTTCGAGTGTTGTATTAGTTCCTCCCATATCATAAGTTCTTTTCTTACCTTCTTTAATAACATCAGCAATTGCATTTTCCAATTTAACAGCAAACCTATTTTCACCTAACCAGTCTAACATTAATTTTACAGATAATAACATCGCTAATGGATTAACCTTGTATTGACCCGCATATTTCGGTGCAGAGCCGTGTGTGGGTTCAAAGACCGCATAATTATCGCCAATATTTCCCGCGGAAGCAAGTCCTAAACCACCCACTAATTGTGCGCATAAATCTGATATAATATCTCCGAACATATTCTCAGCTACTAATATATCATACTCGAGAGGATTTTTGATTAACCACATACATTGAGCGTCAATATTTGTTTCATAAAGAGGGATATTAGAATAATCTTTAGCAACTTCTCTTGCGGATTTGATCATTAAACTTCCTGTTTCACGAAGAACGTTTGGTTTATCAACAACAGTAACCGATCTTCTTTTATATTTCTTGGCGTATTCAAAGGCTTGCCTGACGATATTCATACAAGCCTGTTTCGTCATTATGCGTGCAGAAAGGGCTATATTTTCAAGACCGAATTTCTTAAATTTTTTCATCTTTGAATTCGTTTTGGCAAGTGCATCATAGACTTCTTGAGGTAATGGGAAATACTCAACACCTGCATAAAGACCTTCTGTGTTCTCTCTGAATACAACAATGTCTATTCCTTCTTTATAATTTAGTGGATTACCGGGATAAGCCTTGCAAGGGCGAATATTTGTGTGAAGATTTAGCTCCTGTCTCAATCTGACAATAGGGGAGAAGTAACTGTATCCTTTGCCTTGAAGTTCAGGTTTTAATTCTTTTGCCGCCTCTTCTTTGGGTTTAGAAGTTATCGCACCGAATAAGGCACAATCGGTTTTTTTCAGCAACTCTATGGTTCTATCGGGAAGTGCATTACCTTCATTCATCCAGAATTCCCACCCAATGTCACCGGGAATGTATTCAGCATCTAATTTTAAAGTATCAAGGACAATCCTTGCGGCGTCCATAACATCTCTTCCAATACCATCTCCGGGAAGCCAAGCAATCTTATACTTTGCCATAGGTGGACTCTCCTTTTTTAAAATGTTTAGTTTTTGTAGTGGACAGGTATGCTTGTCCACTACAGATTTAATCAGACAATTTTAATGGTTTATCAATTTTTATTCCTAATAACTTTCTTGTATAAGGTATCAAACCACCCGCATCAAGTATTCCAATAACTTCATCAGGTAAAGGTGAGAAAATTATTTTGCCTGACTTACAAATAATCTCACCTTTTTCAAAATCAATAATAACTTTTTCTTTATTTTCAATTTTATCCACGTCAGTTTGTTTGAGCTGAATAAGAGGCAGTCCCTGATTGATAGCGTTTCTGAAAAAGATTCTTGAGAACGATGGAGCAATTACTGCCCCAACACCATTGTATTTCAGACAAGTTGCGGCTTGTTCTCTGGAGCTTCCACAGCCAAAATTTTTCCCTGCTACAATCACATCACCTTCTTTGACATTTTTTGCAAACTCTGGGTCAAGGTCTTCTAATGCATGCGACGCAATTTCTTTCGTGTCCGTAACTGTATATGTATATTTTCCAGGAAATATAACGTCTGTATTTATATCATTACCATATTTCCATACCCTACCTTTGACAGCCATTCCGATTCCTCCTTTTTTTACTCAGAAATAATTTAAGTAAGTTCATAGGGGCGTATAGCTATACGCCCCTACGACCCCCTCTCCTTTATCCTCTCCCACAAGGGGAGAGGAAACAATAGGTGTTTTTTTTGTGTAATATTCTTTGTTCTATGTGTCGTCGTGGTTTAAAATAATTATTAAATCATTTCTCTTACATCCGTTATTTTACCTGTTAAAGCAGAAGCGGAAACTGTTGCTGGACTTGCAAGATATATTTCCGACTCTTTGCATCCCATTCTCCCTTTGAAATTTCTATTCGCTGTGCTTATACAAACTTCCCCTGGTGCTAATACTCCTTCGTGAGCTCCTAAGCAGGGTCCACAACCCGGATTCATTATCACAGCACCGCTTTCCGCAAGGTCTGACATAATTCCATTCTTTGTAGCTTCAATATACACTTCCATTGATGCAGGAAATACAAGCAATCTACAGGTCGACGCAACTTTTTTCCCTTTGAGAATTTTTCTCGCAATTTCCAAATCATCCAATCGCCCATTTGTGCAAGTTCCTAATATTGCCTCGTCAATCTTTTTTGCTTTGACTTCAGATACTGGTTTTACATTATCAACGGTATGAGGACAGGAAATTTGAGGTTCTAATTTACTTACGTCAAAATTGAAAATCTTCTCATATTCAGCATCATTATCAGGGAATAAAGGTTCATAATCAGCCTTAGCTCTGTTTTTTAGATACTTGTAAACTTGTTCGTCAGGTGCAATATATCCAATTTTTGCACCCATCTCGATTGCCATATTGCATAATGTCATTCTTTCGGAAATGCTCATATTTCTAATTGTCTCGCCACAATATTCCACAGCTTTATATATACAAGCATCTGCACCTACATTTCCAATAATATAAAGAATCAAATCTTTTGCATAAACATCTTTCGGAAATTTACCAGTAACGTTCATCTTAAATGTTTCGGGAACTTTGAGCCAGATTTTACCTGTCGCATGAATTACTGCAGTTTCGCTTCTTCCTATACCACAGGCGAATGCCCCGAAAGCACCATAGGTTGTTGTGTGTGAATCGCTTCCAACCATTACTCTTCCCGGCAAAGCAAATCCTTTTTCACAAATGACTTGATGACAAATACCAACGTTCATATCAAAAAAGTTTTTTATATTATGACGTTTAACATATTCCCGTATAGTCTGATGATTTTTCGCATACTCTTCTGAGGCGGGTGGAACGCAATGGTCTAAAATAATTACAATAATATCAGGATTTGCAACTTTATCCACACCAATATCATAAAAGATTTTTGATATGGCGGCTGTATTATCGTGAGACATCACAACATCAGGTGTAATATTGACAATTTCTCCAGGAATACATTTATCTTTTCCAGCCTTTTTAGCTAATGACTTCTCGGCAAATGTCATTCCCATTTGAAAAACCTCCAACAGAATATGAAAAGATTAACCGCAAAGAACGCAGAGAAAAATAAAAATAGAACGCGGATAAATACAGATTAAAGCGGATTTTCGCAGATTAAATATTAGTGAGAATCAGTTTTGATCTGCGGGAATCCGTGGTCTATTCTTTCATTTTCTTTGCGAACATTGCGACTACTTTGCGACCTTTGCGGTTAGATATTCATAATTGTATTGAATCTTTTAATGGCTCGAAATTCATAAAATCAGCGTGATGGAGAATGATTGCCTCAGGTGTTCGTTTGCCTGAATCACCTTCTTTAGCATGAACGGCGATTATATGAACTACTTCATCCGGTAATCCCAATTTAAAAGCAAGTCCTGCACCAGAAAAGGGATGTCTCAATAGTTTCCCCATTTTGCTCTTGATATATTTGTTATCTTTTTTTGTGTATTCAAGAATTTTACCGACATCATGAAGTAATGCGCCGCCGATTAAGATGTCCCGATTTATTTTTACCATTTTATCACCATATATTTTTTTAAATACCCTTTCAACTTCGGAGCAGATTTTTGTGATTGACCTCGTATGTTCAATGATGTTGATGTTTGTATCAGGAATGAGAAGGGTAAATGGAATGTTGACAAGGTCATCAATTATCCACCCACCCATTTTAACAGCTTCGATCCAGACATTTATGGTTTTTTCTTTTAAATCCTTATTTACTATTAATTCAAATTCAGGGATTAATTTTAGAAGTTTTTCCTTCATTATATTACCTCATTATTAAATTTATAACAGATTGATAATGCAATATATAACTAAATTAATTTAAAGTAATCTATGAAGATATATGTCTTTCTTCAGGTCCATTATAAATCCAGTTAGATGGATCGATTTTCCTCATAGGTTTTTGAGTGGTTTTTTCTTCATAGAAATGAGCGACTAATCCGGGAACTCTCGCAATAATGAAAAATGCATTGGCAAGAATTGGATCAAATCCAAGTTCGCATAATATAGCAGCGATAGCCCCATCAACATTAATTGGGAGTTTTTTCCCTTTAGATTTTTCAAATGCGGATTCAATTGTTTTTATTATTTCGATATATTCACCATTAATTTTACATTCTGTTGCCATTTCGAATAATTTTTTAGTTCTCGGGTCATCTGTGTGAATTCTATGTCCCAGACCTGAGATTGGTTTTTTCGATTCGATAGCTTTTTGGACAATTTTCTCTGCTGATTGCAGAATTGACAGATTTTCTTTTTTCTCTAATTCCGCACAACTAATTAGCATCCTCATACATTCTTCAATTGCACCACCGTGAAATTCGGATATTGCCAGAATCCCAGCAGATATAGCCGCATTGATTGGAGCTCCTGTTGAGGTTACAGTCATTGTCGCTAAAGCCGATGGAGGAGTAACACCATGGTCAATAGACGACAAAAGCATTGCATCAATAATTTTACCGACATTTTCAGATGGAAGTTCACCTTTAAGAATAAGGTAGACTACCTGGGCATAAGAAATTTTACCCATTAACTCATCAAGAGGATAACCTCTAAGCAAAATTTTATTTGGTTTTATATCAGTTATTGTAGTTGTCCATTTGGCTTCATCACTCATATTTATGACCTCTAAAAAATGTTTTATAAAATAAACATAATGTATAGAGAGATAAATCAACTTTTTCAATAAAATTCTGCATGATGGAATTATTTATTAGGAAGTTAGAGGATTTTATCTCCAATAAAAATAAAATTGACAGAACTTAAGAATATACTCATATAGGGATGTGTTATTAATGAAGTTAAGAAAAAGGAGATTGTTTATGTTAGGGAAAAGAATTTTTTATAATTATTATTTGAGGATTTTGTTTATTACATTCATTTCATTCCTTTTATTTTCTAACTGTTCAGTTTTAAGGTTTAGAAGTAGTCCTAAAACTTTGCCATTAACTGAAAAGGAGACTGCTTTTTGTAAGGAATTAAAAATCAATACAGAGCAATTGTCTATCTTGAAAGCGAAACCTTTGTATGAATTTTCACCTAAAGAAATAGATGTTTATCTGAAATATCTTTACAATAGCGAACCTGATGTCCGAAAGAGGATTGTTCATTTAGCGAGAAAGAATATCGGGCAACCATATCAGATATATTTATTAGGAGAATTTCCGTTTGAAATATATGATGCTGACCCATTGTATTCGCTTGATAAAAGTGACTGCGTTGTTTTCTCTGAGCATATGTATGCAATGGGATTTGCTCACGATTGGCAGAGTTTTTTCACTCTTTTACAAAGAATACGATATAAGAATGGTGAAATTAGCACACTTAAAAGAAATCATTGGACCATAGCAGATTGGGAGATGAATAATTCCTGGCTTGTGGAGGACATATCTGAAGAATTAGTTGGCGAGAAGGCTATAGATATGGTCGAAACAACAGGAAGAAAGAATTTTTTCAAGAAATATGGGTTGGGACAAGATTTAGATGATACTTCTTTAAAAACAAAATATATACCTGCTGGAGCTATTTCAGAGGGTATAGGTAAACTTCAAGAAGGTGATTTCGTAAACATAATTAGAGGCTTTGAGAAAGGGGAGTGGTGTGGTCACGTTGGATTAATTACTATTAGTGATGATGGGACAGTGAACTTTTTACATTCTACACCTCCCAAAGTTAAAGAACAACCTATTCTCGAATATATGAATCAAGCATTAGAATCAAATGAAAGAAAGATTGAATTGAATAAAATGGTTGATGAAGAAAAGAAAAATCCCAAGCCTGAGAAAAAGTGGTGGAAATTTTGGATAAAGAAAGAAAAGCCAAAACAAAAACAAGCATTATTCTATGGTTTTAAGTTTTTAAGATTAAGAAAAGATGCTCTTGAAAATTTGAAAACAATTGATGGAGAAAATGCTCCTTTCGTTACTGGTCCCAGGGGGCTTTTAGACAAGTATCCGAAAAAATAATTAGTCTTCAGATATTTTATCTTGGGAATGGGATGAAGTGGTCAAAACCAGTATTTGGACCATAAGTAATATCTCCGTCACTTGTTGTTCCATTAGTGGGGTCATAGGGTGTACCGGAATCAGGTCCATCACCATCAGGACCACGACTATGAATTCGATATGACCCATATTTCTGGAAGGCATAAAAGAACATATCTTTCCACTGGGGAGCTGTTACTTGCTGAACTGCATAGTTCCAATTCACATAAAGATATTCTTTCAACTCTTCAGACTTAGCCCATAAATGCGAAGAAAAAGGGTCATCAGGCATTGTAGTTATGTATGAAATGGGTGTTGTAATAGGGTTCCTACCGTCCCAATCGGGATCAGGGATGCCAAAGTCTGGAACTTTACCTCCGATATGAAATTCCAGTGCAGAAGTTCCAACATCGGAATAATGGTATGTAGGATAACCGTTATTGTCTACTCGATAAGATTCGATTGCCAAGATAATCGAGTGCATATCAGCTTTAGCTCGTGCAACCTTTGATCTTGTCTGAGCTTCGAGAAAATTGGGAAGGGCAATTCCTGCCAGGATAGCTATAATCGCTACTACAATAAGTAATTCAATTAATGTGAATCCTTTTTCTTTGTCTTCTCGGAAAATCATTTAATCTTTCCTCCCGAAGTGGGATTAATAAAAAAATCACAAAAATTTTTTTATTTTTATCTATGCAGTAGTTTAAGATAATAATGAAAATAATTTTTTTACAATCACGTCTCTCATTATTTCTGTACAAATTAGACGTTCAATGCTTCAAAATATGTGCAAAATAATTTCATATTATTTTTTAATTATAGTTCGACATTTATTTTAGAAAGATAAATGTTGAATAAATGTGGAGTAATTAAGGGGAAAATAATATAAATAAATAAAAGGAAATTTAGTATATTGATTATAAGTAAATCATAAAATTTCCGATCGAAGAATTGCTTACAACAAGTGATGCGTTATCGAAGCAGTTAATGTTCCATTCCGGAGCTGATTGGAAATGTTGTAAAAAGAGAGTTATATAATTTGATGTACAAATTGCTGATAAATTCAATGTATCCCAAATGGTATTTGTATAAGCCCAGCTTGACCACTGGATATTTGTTGAACTGGGATTTGTTCCACCATTTGGATCGAGTCCAATTCGGCTTGCAACATCGCCATCACTTCCACCGATGCGATAAGTTTTGTGCTTAATGGTGGCAATGTATAGTTTACCATTTTCTGCTGACACTCTCTGATAAACTCCACCATTTTTCTGTCCCCAATTTGCCGCTGTTCCTAAAAGGTATGAACCATCTTCAGCCGTGATTCCTGCTAACCAAGTGCCTGTTTGAACACCATCTACCTGTCCAAAGCTTGTCCAACCTGTTAAATCACCTGTCTCAAAGCTTGGATTAGTCAATAGGTTTGATGATGGGTTTGAAACTGTAACATTTCTACTTAGAGTTTCACCAAAAAAAGCTACACCATCGTGAACCATTCTTGCTTCAAAATGATAGATACCACTTGTTGAAGGAGCGGTAATATCGAATGTGTAAGTTATAGTGGAATTTGGATTTACTGTAGTTGAAGTATAAGCACGTTGGTCTGTTTGGGAAATTGAATATCCACCATTAGCAAAATTTGACCATAAAAAGTCATTATTATATGTATTGCCTTGACTTGTTAAACCTGCGGCAAGTCGGTACATATTAGCAGAACCCGAATTTTGCCAAGTTGCAGAACCTGTATTTTTAACTGTAATAATTACTGTCTTAACCTCATTAGTTTGCATATTTGTCGGAACATCATTTGAAATGAAGAAGGCATCATCTGCTGGTGGACTGCCGTGAGTTTGGTTGTAATAATTAGTCCAGGAAGGTTTTTTATTTGATTCTATGAATGCGCCTGACCTGAATAAACCATAATAACCATTGGGGAAATCCTGAATGCAGAACCAGGATGCCATTGCAATTCTATTATCTACTTTGTATAAATTATACGCTACATCGACATTTCTTGCTTGTTCAGATTCACTCACATAATCAGTTCGCCAACCAAACTCAGAAATCCACAATTTCTTAGGTGTCCCATTTCCTTCATAAGTAGTGATTGTGTTCCAGATAGCATTTAGATTACCATTAATCTTGTTTTGAACTGTTGCTATAGTTGATGGTCCCTCAGCAACATAAATATGATAACCAATTCCATCAAGTGGATATTTACCTGTGAGAGTTTGACAATTATTCCATTGAAGACTATTGATACCATTATTATAGACATCGTTCATATAAGAAGCACAATTGTCCGAATCATGACTGAACAATGGTCCTGAAATGAGTGTTACTTGCCAGGATGGGTCTGACCAATGCCCATTATTATATTTCACATCCATATAAATCTTTTGGAGAAGATAGGAGAACCAGTAAGGTTGAAGTTGAGCAGAACTCCCTCCAGCCCAGTCATTGGGTTCGTTAAATGATTCATAAACGAAAACTCTGTCTTTGAAATGATTAACAATGGAAACAAAATTTGCAGTGAGTTCATCGCAATAGGTTTGATTATTCAAATTGTTTCCCATAGAACTTTTTACAGATTCGGCTCCGATGAGGGCATAAATCTTTAATCCTCTACTTCTAAAACCATCAATAATGTAGTCATAAGTTTGAAACCAGGTCCAATTATTCGGTCCTTGAAGAGTTGTATCAGTAGGACTATTCCAGGGACCGAGGATGAAGTTTAATCGAACGTAATCAGTACCTGTTGCTGTTATGGCGTCCATCTTTGATGTGGAAATAACATCGCCGGTACTTGCATTGATAGGAGCATTGCAGTCGATACAAAAGTCAAAGGCAAATGAATTGAAAGATAAGATTAATACAAATGAGATTGATAAAAAAACTTTTAAAAACCTAAACATATATATCCTTTTATTAATTTTTCTGATTAAATTTCATTAGTTGAATAAGATTATACTTAATTAATGTCAATAACTAAATTTTTTAGATCAAAAGAGGTTTATTGATTTAAATCTTTTAAAAAATAAATTTTAGAATATTATCCTCGCGAATTATTATGAAAAATTTATCTTGCAAAATGAATTATCCTTTGTTATAAAAAAATGTAAGAAGTTGTTAAAAATAAATATAATCCCCTGCTATGTTAGTAATGTCTGAATTATTTTTGAGCCAACACTACTAATAGGGAGTTCAACATTTGGTTATGGAGATTATGCCCCCTTAAGGGGAAAATCAGAAGTAGCCGTGAGAGCACCCACCTGTTGAGTTAAAAGGTTCAAAAAGATCAGGCATACGGCTGTGTGGGGGAAATAAAAAATGCGGTCAAATGACCGCATTTTTTATTTGGATATTTTTTTTCATCGAGATTAATAAAATAGTCAGTAGAGAACAGTGTACCTATCCCGTATAAGAATTTTATTCATCCTTATCTGCTTGTTTCTGGAATTTTTGCAGGTCATTGAAGGTTTATGATAAACTTCCATCCGCATAAATTGATTTATTTTGAGGATTTGTTTTTTGGTCGGGATTCTTGGGTGTAAAAAATAAAGAAAATATAAATATTAATACTATAACAGCCAGTCCTATCAATAATAGTTTCTTTTTCTTATTTAGTTTTGGTGAAATATTTTCTTCTTGTTCAATAATAGGAACGTATGATGTGATTTCTTCTTTTGAAGTATATAAATTTTCGAGTGTAACAATTAAATGTGTATAATCCTGATAACGTTCAGAAGGACTCTTCGCCATCATACAATAAATTACATTACATAATTTATCTGGAACATCAGAATTAAATTGTTTAATAGATTTCACAGGTTCTGAAAAATGTTTCATTAAGAGTGTTACTGGATTATCTGAGTCAAATGGGGGTATACCCGAAATTAAATGGTAAAAGGTAGCCCCTAATGAGTAAATATCAGAGCGAAGATCAACATTTTCACCTTTACCTTGCTCCGGAGACATATATCGTGGTGTCCCCATTATCGTTCCTGTTGTTGTTTTAAATGTATTATCTCTGACAACTTTTGCAATTCCGAAATCAACAATTTTAACTGTCCCATCCTCAGTAACCATTATGTTTGCAGGTTTAATATCTCTATGAATAATGTTATGATTAGCAGCGGCTCTCAAGCCTTTAGCAGTCTGAATCATATAATCAATACACTTCGAACCACACAATCTTCCTTTTTCTGATAGTATATCTGCGAGTGATTTCCCTCTGATGTATTCCATTACATAATAGGGAACATTCTCGATATTACCGATTTTATAAATTTGTGCAATATTGGGATGATTGATTTCTGCGATGACTCTTGCCTCACGTTCAAATCGCCTTACTACATCAGGATTATCAAGAGCGTTATCGAGGAGAATTTTTATTGCGACAGGACGGTGAAGGGCAGTATCAAATCCTTTGTAAACGGCACCCATTCCACCTTTGCCAAGCAATTCTCTTACTTCATATTCATCTAATTTCATTCCTATGTATTTGTCTTGATTAGTCATTGAAGGGTTTATATTATCCTTATGTTTTGTAACATAAGATTTATCTCGTGAATGCTTGAGACATAAATGTCATCATACATCAAAACACAAAGAGAGAAGATTGCTCTTCTCTCTTTATTTATCGATGAAATAGATAAAATTCTTAAGGGAAATATTTAATCCTATTTTTTTTCTGTATCTGGATTTGCGAATAATTTCCCTCTTACTATTTCATATAACTTATTATATAATTCTCTATTATCTTGAAGAATTTTTCTGAAGTTTTCTTTTCCTTGACCGAGCCTTTCTCCTTCAAAGCTATACCAGGAACCACTTTTCTCAATGATATTAAGATTGGCAGCTAAATCAATCAAATCGCCTTCTTTTGATATTCCTTTGCCATAGATGATGTCGAATTCTGCCGATTTAAAAGGTGGAGCAAGCTTATTTTTGACTATTTTTGCTATGGTTCTATTTCCTATAACATCGTTCCCCTCTTTAATCGAGGTAATCTTTCTGACCTCAACTCTAATAGTCGAATAGAACTTTAAAGCTCTTCCACCAGTTGTGGTTTCAGTTGGTCCAAACATTACTCCAATTTTTTCTCTTATTTGGTTGATGAAAATAACACAAGTTTGAGATTTGCTTGTTATTGCAATTAATTTTCTCATTGCCTGTGACATCAAACGAGCATGAAGACCCATATAACTATCTCCCATCTCACCCTCTATCTCAGCTTTAGGAGTTAATGCTGCAACAGAATCTATGACAATAATATCGACTGCACTACTACGGACAAGAGTTTCAACGATGTCAAGAGCCTGTTCACCAAAATCAGGTTGAGAGATAAGTAATTCATCAAGATTTACACCGATATTTTTTGTATAAATTGGATCCAGAGCATGTTCTGCATCAATATAAGCAGCAACACCATCTATTTTTTGAGCCTCTGCAACCGCGTGTAAAGCAAGGGTAGTTTTGCCTGAAGCTTCTGGTCCAAATATTTCAGTCACACGTCCCTTAGGGAACCCTCCGATAAACATTGCATGGTCAAGTGATAAACAACCCGTGGGAATAACATCCAATTTTTCCACAGCGGTTTTATCACCATATTTCATTATGGAGCCTTTACCGTGAGATTTTTCTATTTGTAATAATGCTAATTCTAACGCCTTAATTTTTTCACTTTTTGCCACAGTGCTTCTCCTTCTCTAAAAATTTGTAAAATAATGAATCATAATATTGGTAGTATTAGCAAGGATAATTTGTAATTTTAAGTTATCAATTTAAAAGTTTAATGGGATCAAAAAGAAGACAGCTTTTTTCCTCCGAATAATAAACAGCACCAATAACCCCTTTAATACTCTTTTCCAATTGAATCACAGAACCCTTAAAAGTGACTTTTACCTCGAGAATTTCATCCACTTCTATCGCAATGTTCTTGTTCTGGATATTCAAAAAAATAAGATTAGAAGAGGTAAGATTAATCTGAGAATTAGCAAATCCTAACAACTTCGCTATATGATAAATCTCGTAAGTTTTGTTGTCATAAATAATTTGTTTCCCCTTCTCATTTTTTGAAATCTCTGTTTTTGAAAAACTTCTTGTGTTTTTTATTAGTTCATAAGGGAAAGCCAAAATGTTATCGAAACATTTGAAGAATTGAACCTTAGTAACATTTTCAAGAGAGGATGCCAAGGCGGATGCTTTGTAAATGATGGCATTAAGTTCTGCTCGGAGCAGAGTCAGGTTTTCATTAAATCCTGTCGTATAAGTCAGCAGTTGTTTCTGAATATCTGATGCATTCAGATAAGATTCCTTCATTTGTTCAATATATTGTGAATATCCAGGCAAATCTGTGATTTCTTTATCCGAAGATAAATCACTAAAATAATTTCTAAGCTTATTAGATAACACAAATATTTTATTAAGAATTGTATCAAAGCCCTTTGATACATAATTTAAACTATCTACATATTTATTGAGTTTCACAAGAGGAGAATCAAAGATTTCTGATGAATCTAAAGGAAAAGAACCAGCTTCAGCAAATAAGACTGGTTCAGTGGGTGATTTTTTATGTTCTTTTTTGTCTTCACCTTTTTCTTTTGGTTGAATAAATCTTTCTTTTACGAATTCTTTTTTGGATTCTACTGATTCGGTTTGTTCTTCTACGGCTTGTTTAATGTTGGGACTAAATTCTTTTATAAAAGGAGTATGAGAAACAGTGTCTTCGTTCTCATCAATATCAGACTCTTGTTCCAATTCCTGACTGATATCCTCAATTAAATCAGAAGTAGAAAATCCTGTCTTTTTATCTGGTTTCTTTTCACTACTAAGTTTTATTTTATTATCTTCTTCTGAAATTACCATCATTTCGGATGGGATTGAACCAGTAATAACCGGCTTTTCTTTTTCGAAAACTTCCTCTTTTATATTGTCTTCAACCTTTTCATTTTCCACAGAATAAACATCAATTTCCTTTTCAATAATATCGTCAATAGAGATTGGTTTTTCCAGAATATCATTTTCAAAAGAATCAATATTCATCTGCTTTAAATCTTCATCAGATGATGTTAGTACTTTATCTTCGATAGATAAATCCGAACCTTTATCAGTCAGTGATTTATCTTCTTTTTCTGATTCTTTGAAGAAGTTGTCATAGTTTTTCATCCAATCATTAATTAATTCTTCATCAAAAAGTTCATAAGATTGGTCAACATTATAAAGCATTCGTAAAAGGTTCTGCGATTTGGCTAAGAGAATAAAGCTTTTGGGAGATATAACATTTTCACATTCAATAACATAGTTTATAAACTGTAATACTTTATTAATAATTGTTTTATGGTCAGGAGCAGTTGAGTTATCAACAAGTGGAAGCATATTGGTTAATAGTTGTTTAATTTGTAAAAGATAAGGTAAACTCTCCGCTTTAGATTCTACCTTAGATTCAAGTTCATTGATATTTTTATTCAGGTCCTTTAATAAATTTTCCAACTTAAAGACCTCTTTACTTTGTAATTAATTTTTTTATCAAGATAATTGAATATCAAATTAATCATAATTTCAATTGAAAATTTATGTCTGGACAAATTGTCGTCTATCCAATAGTTGTATCTTTGTTTACAACAAATATATTTATAGCTTCATCTCTATATATTAATCGGATAATTTTGATTATCAATTATCAATTTTTATAAAAAGATAGTTATGAAAATTAAAGTAAATTCTTTAATACCCTTGTTTCTGATTCATATTTTTTTAATTACTCTAATTTATCCAGATAGAATCGTTCTGAATAATGATAATGTTATTAAAGGTGACATCTTATTTGAGAACGATGAATTAGTAAGAATAAAAACAGCAGGAGGCGTGTTAGAAGTAAAAAAGAAAGAAATAAAAGATATTCAGAAAGAAAATTTATTCTCGGAATTTTTAAAATCAAAGGAAATTCAATACAGTGGGGGAGATTTAGAGGAAATATTTAGAGATATTTTTAAAAATGTCAGACAGGAAGAAGATTTAAAACTCGCCCGGGAAAGTCTTATAGAAAAAAAGCAGTTTATATATGATAATGTTACGAATAATTCACAAAGATATAAAAGTGAAGAACTTGATGTTGTTTTAAAAAAATATTTAGAGAATCAAGAAGATAGTGAATTTGTCTTTTTCTTATTTGCATTATTTAAAACGATGAGGGATACCCCAAGAGCTATTAAATATTGCCTTCAAATCTCACCAGGATATTTTGAACATCATCCGAATGAAAGAAAAGAAGTTCTGACTTTCCTTTCCGATATAATTCAGTCCCTATCAAAAAAAGATGAAATTGAGCAATCGTTTGAGCTTATCGATTATGTTAGCAAAATAGACAAAGAGATTGCAGATTCTTTAAAGATTATTATTTATCTAAGGCTTGCCCATCTTGAATTACAAAATGGATTTTATGAAAAAGCGCTTGATATTTATATGAAAGATATTATGCCTATATCAAATGATGTTGCTAAAACAAAAATAAATGAATGTGTGAAAAAAAGGATAGAATCATTACTTGAGAATAACCAATACAAAGATGCAAAAGAGTTTTTTAATAAATATTCTTCCTATTTTGAGGAGAATGATACAAAGGAAATTTTGTCTAATATTCTTAAAAAATATAGTGATAATTTGTTTTTAGCTGGGGATTTTCTAAAAGCAAAAGATATTTATTCTGAATATTATAATGTGATAGATTCTAAAGAAATTCCGCTTGTAAAAAGATGTGAGTATGAAATTCGACTAAGAGAAATTGAAAATAATGATTTCGAAGAGAGATATAAACTCGGATTGTTTTGTGAAGAAAATAAGCTTTATGATTTGGCGAAAAAAGAGTTTGAATTTGTAGCTAATAGCGATAATCAGTGGAAGAAAAATGCTGAGATTCATCTAACCGTTATAAAAAAGGAAGAAGAGTTGAAGGATTTTGAAGAAATAATGAGTGCTTACCAATCAGAAGATTTTGAAAAAGTGGCTGATTTATCCAAAGAATATGTAAATAAACATCCGGAAAGTGAGTTATTAACTGAGATAAGAGAAATCCTTAAAATAAGCCTGAAGAAAAAAGAATTGGAAAAATATAAGAAAAAAAGTAGAGAAATTTTATTATATCAATTAGCAGAACGGGAATATTTAAAATATAATTATTCAAAGGCAATGGAATATGTTGATGAATTACTCAAATCTGTCCCTGAGAAAAATCTAAGAGAAAAAGCCGAGTTTTTAAAATACAGGATAACTCAGGCAAAAGAGTTGAAAGATATAGAATCTTTTAATGAAAATAATCAACAAAAAACTCTTAATTTAGATGTTATAAAACAGATTAGATGATGTAAGGACAGAACATTGTTCTGTCCCTACAAGATAATTTCTTCTATGTTTATCTGTGTAGATAAGTGGTTTATTTCACACTTTGTGAATTTTCGTGTTCTTTCGTGGCTAATATTATTCAAAATAAAATGGATTAGACCAGGCTTTTCTTCCTTCAAAATCTGCTATTTGAATCCTGATATACTTTAAGCATTTATTGATTTTAAATTCGGCTTCGGTTAAACTTTTGCCGTCTCTTGCCATCAATACATCTCCCAGAGTAGGATTTGAGACGAGGTCAATTCTTTTAACCGGTGAACATTTTACATATATTTTCTTATTATTAATTTCAATGTTGTAAATGTCAGGACCAGTTGATGAATAAAAAAGTCTGTTTTTAAGTGAATCAATTATCTCTACTTTAGTAAGAGATTTTGCCTTGACCATTACCCAACCACCCAAAATATCAAATGGTGCTCTATGTGTATCATCCACTGCGATAGCATTTATTTTTCTACCACTGCTCAATATATCATCCCAATGCACTTCCGAATAACCGCGTGCAATCTCTACATCACAACCTGTATTGTAGACTTCCAGAGCTATTATGCCATCAATGTTACTGTAATCATTAAAAACCAATCCATTCCAATAAGGATGTGCAAGTATTGCTATCCCATTAGCGTTTTGAATTAAGCTTACACATTCTTGAAGCGTGTATTCTTTATTGTTTTCTTTAGCAATTTCTTTGTCGATACCAATTCCAACAATATGATATTTGTTTGCTGTGCCACCTGTTAATTCAATTCCTGATAGAACAAGAAAATCACCGTATTTAAATTCTGAAACATCAGTCATTTTCCAATGGTCTGTAATAGCAAGGAATTGATAACCTGCTTTGTGATAAACATAAATTAATCCTTTAGGAATCATTAAACCATCTGATATGGTTGTATGGGAATGAAGATTCCCTTTATACCAATTGCCTTGTAGTTGAAATGGATTTTGCATCTTAAGCTCCGAATTTAGAATTTATTGAATAAACAAATACGACAAGAAGGATGTCAAGATAATTATTTATAATTTAGATTTATAATTAACCGCAAAGGACGCAGAGAAGGCACAGAGGTCATATCAATATAATATAATTTTGATAGGATTAACAGGATGTAGGGACAGAACAATGTTCTGTACCTACAAATTTAAAATGTAAAACTGACAACTGACAATTTAAAATGTCATTCTGAACGGAGTGAAGAATCTCGTATTTTTTTCATTATCAGTTGTCGGTTGTTAATTGTCAGTTTTAAATTGCTAATCCTGTTTTTCCTGTCTAAATCATTTTTTGTAGAGACGTAAAATTTTGTGTATCTGTATGTTGTGTCGTAGTGATTAAAAACAAATTGATTCCTATTGACAATGATTTTTAACTATTGGTAAAAAAGGGCGAGTTCAATTTATTGTGAATTTATGAAAGATCATAAATGTATTGAAGTATTTCGGAAAATAATATAGGTGAGAAGTTAATGACGTCAATTTTAAGGAGGGAAAAATAATGCCATATTGTGACCATTGCAAAAAAGAAGCCGATGAAGTTTTCCGATTAGTTTTACATCCCGAATCAGGATATGATGCAGCCAATAAACCTCCTGTTTATTTATGTGAAGATTGTTCAAAGGCAAAATTTGAAGAACTAAAGGCGCGTGGTTTCAATATAAATCCTGATGAATATTGGAAGCAAGCAGAAAAAAAATAAATTTGGCAAGATAAAAAAGATTGTTAAAATAATAAGTTTAATACAGAATTGATAATTTATTATTAGGTTGATCGGTTAGTCAGTTATTTTATTTAGTAACCAAAGTAATCGAAGAACTGATCAACAGATTACAACTGTCGTTCTAAACCAAGTGAAAAATCTTACTGTAGTAATTAGTTTTAACAAGATTTAAATAGATAGGCGGATACCATATTGTAAGTCCTAAAATTTTCATTTTGTAACCATTTTTACTATTCTGATAAGTTATTCAATGTCACATTGTAATTAAATATTTTATTTTTAAATAAACATAAACATTGACAATATTCTAATTTTAGATTAAAAGTTTTGTAATTATTGATTAATATTATATCAAGAAATAAAAGTATATGTCTCAAAATTATCATAAAACTTCAATAGCTTTAATAGCTGGTACAACATTTGGTGTTTTGTTGAGTTCTGTAATTGGAAGTAGTTTTGTATCATTTCCTCAAGATTATATTCGTTTTACATTTCTTGCCTTATTAATTTCAATTTTACCACCATATACATGTGCTAATTATATTATAAAAAGAGATCCTATAGCTGAAAAACTTCGTGGTAATATAGAAAAAGCATTTGCGATAGGATGTTCTATGTTGTGGTGTTTTTTACAAATTTATGCTTATTGCCATTATCTTGTAAAATATATGACTAGTTCAGGTAAAAATTTTACTGATGGTTTGATGTTTATAAGTATATTTATTGTCGTTTTTGCAATACAGTTTTATGCAACCATTCCAGACAGAACTGCATAATATTGAAGAATAATAAATATTTTTAACTTTTAAATAAGCATTATGAATAAAATAGCTTTTATTACTCCCAATTTAATATTACTCGGATCTTTCTTATTATTGATGTTGTTTTATATATATATTAAATTTCTTATAATAGAAATTAAATCATTAATATCTAAATATTCAAAAATAAAATCCGAATTACCTAATATACAAAAACATATATCACAAATTGTTTCATATGATTTTTCAAAAATAGAACCGTTTAGTAAAGACCAAAAAGAAGTAGTAACCAAGTTTTGTGATTCGTATTTATATATCCATAATTATTTTAAACCAATCGCTGATATGCCGAAAGGACTGATAGGATATACTTTTTTATTAGAATGTGCCAGATTGTATGCAAGGTTAGTAGGTACTGAAATACCTCACACATCACTTCAACTTAGACATTTTACTCGTGCTATAGTTGAAATTCCGGGAACTATAGCAAAAAACTCAATATTTAGAGAAACACCTCTTTGTATCATATCAAGAGATGATCAAAAAACATATATTTCTAAACTTTTTCAAAATGTTGAAAAATTTTCTGAATATTTCTTTATTCGATTACCTCGGGCATATGAATTTTATATATTATTTAGAGATATTATTATGGATTTAACCCTTGCATATGATTTAAATAAAAGAATTTTTGCTTTTTATAAAATACAATCAAATCCAGAAAATATAGAATTTCACATTAATTATTTTAGAGGAGCGATAAAAGATAAGCAATTTATATTTACTAAAATTTTTAGAGAAACATTAACATATTTAATTGAATACACTCCTTGGACAAAGTATATTTCATCAGAGAAATTTATGGATCCGGATGCTTGTATTTTTCTTCAATTAATGACTTATGCTAGAGAACGGTTAAGACATAGACCTGATTTCTTATCTAAGAAAACAGAAAAAAAGGCAAATCAATTATTATGGAAATCATTTATGAATAATTTGATTCCAGCATATGAAAATGTGTTAAAAATTAGAAATCAAAAAATAGATACTTCGGAGAAAATATATGAGGAACTTAGTAGAGCTTATGAAGGTTTTTTAAGACAAGTTGATTTTTCATGGGGTTATCCTACTTCATTCCCTTGGGCTGAATTGAGAAGATTATACAATAGATATATACGTTATGAGTTAAATGCATTAAAGAGAAAAAAGATTCTTTCATTAAAAAGAAAAAGGTATGAGCTCTCGAAATCAGCTAAATATAAAGAATTAGTAAATACGATATTTAAGAGGGAAGGTATTGACTATAAAAGTATTTCTGAGTTAGCATTAGGAGTAAAAACGGATATAGAAATATCTGTCGATCAATTTCCTGAAGCTGCTGGTTTTTGGGATCCCTTTTCCATTACAAGACATGGGGATCTTCATTCTTTATGTGCATTAATTTATTCCTCTCGTTTATTATTTGATTTTAATAATATAGATCGCATTATAGCAATAGTAGGTGGTGGGATGTTTTTTGGAGGAATTCTCAGTATTGTTGAAAATATACCATTAACTACTGTTACAACATCACCAAGGTTTCTTTGTAGACCATCTATAGTTTATAAAGATAGAACCTTGGTTGTGGATAATACTTTTAAAACAGGATATACATCGAGTCTGATATTTTCTAATCTAATAAATAAATCAATTTATTGCTATCCTCAAATTGAGGGTTTATTAACAATAGGTAAAGATTTTTCATATGTTAACTCAGATAAGACTTTTATGAGATATTCTAATAATAAAAAAGTTAGTTCATTATGCGAATATTCAATAGAACATTTAGAGACAACCACAAAAGAGGATGATATTGCTACAAAGGTAAAGCTTTCAGTAACTAAAAAGTTTGATAAGACAGAAAATATTGATGAAAATAAACTCAAGGAAATAGCTGGATTACTCGCAACTTATTGTGATAATAATAATTTGATAGATATAAATAGATTAAAAAAACTTGTTAAACATCAATGTTTTTCATGGAGAATATGTAGAAATGTCTCACCATTAAAAACTTTCGATATCTTACGTTATAATCCCATTTTTAAACCAAATAAAGTATTACTTCATTATAGATTATTATCCAATCATTATTTAGTCTGGGAAATTGCTAAATATTGGTACAAAGAAATAAAAAAATTTGAAATAGATGCAATAATTATTGGTTCGAGAAATGCAATAACTATTGGGCTTTGCATCTGGATTCTGTCATTATTAGATTTAGAAAGAAGAAAGAAGTTACTTTTGTTTTATCCTAAAAAAAATGATGGAATTATTCCAGGTATTGAGAATGATATGCCAGATAATTGTAATATTGCATATATTGATATTAGTATAAGAGGAGGAACAAATTTTTCGTTTATAGAATGTTCAATTGACAATTATTTTATGCAAAGATACGGGAAAAATAAAAAATTTGATAAAGTATTTGCTGTTTTTGTAAAAGAAGAAATTATAAAAATGAATGAAATAAATGATAGGTTAATTAAAATTTGTATATTTTAAATTCTAGTATTTTTATGACAAAGTTATAACTTATTTGATTTATTTTCTATTTCATCGCTTTTTTTACAACTCTAACAAGTTCATCAATTTTGATGGGTTTTGGCATATACTCATAAGCACCCATATCCATCATCTGCAAATATTGCTCTACATCCCCATAAGCGGTCATTAAAATGACTTTTATTGTGGGATAATCCTCTTGAATCTCTTTCAGTAAGTTAACCCCATCTTTCTTAGGCATTTTAATGTCAGCTATAACAAGTTTTATATCTTTTTTATTTTTAACTTTATCAAGCGCTTCTTCACCATTAGAGGCGATTATAATCTCATAGCCTTCTTTTATAAGGACTTTTTCTATCAGTTTGCACATCTCAAGATTATCATCTACTACGAGAATCTTCTTATCTTTTGATTTGTTCATAATCCTTCTCCTAACACTATTTCAAAAAATCTTTATAAGTTGAATAGTGTATTTGCATCACTTAAGTCAATAATTATATATTAATAATGTAATGCCCATTATAGTTATATAAATTGATTTTAATAAAAAAATGTCAGTCACTTAATTTAGATTTAAAGTAGAGCGTACCTCAAAATCCTTTTACATTCCTAATTATCTGATTCTCCAAGATAAGTTTTTCGCACCAATTCATTCTTTAAGAGATTTTGACCTGTATCTGATAATACAATTTCACCTGTAGCAATGACATAGCCCCTGTGGGCAATTGATAAGGCTTTGTAGGCATTCTGTTCAACGATGAAAATTGTTGTTCCTGCCTTATTAATTTCTTTTATAATTTTAAAAATCTGTTCGACTATTATCGGTGCTAAACCAAGCGAAGGTTCATCCATTAGTAATAATTTAGGTTTAGCCATTAATCCTCTGGCGATAGCTAACATTTGTTGTTCACCACCGCTTAAGCTTCCTGCTGGTAATTTTTCTCTTTCTTTTAAGACAGGGAATATATCATAAATTTTATTGATATCAGTATTGATTTTTTCTTTATCGTTTCTTAAATATGCTCCCATCTCGATATTTTCTTTCACACTCATCTCAGGAAATAATCTTCTTCCCTCAGGAATTTGTGTTATTCCTCTAAAAACAATTTCTTTGGTTGGCAGATTTGTAATATCACTTTCTTCAAAATATATTTTCCCACTTCTTGCTGGAATAATCCCACAAATTGTATTCAACGTTGTTGATTTTCCCGCTCCGTTAGCACCAATTAGAGTTACAATTTCTCCCTTTTCAACTTTGATGCAAATTCCTTTAAGAATTGTCATTCTACCGTATCCTGAAACCACATAAACCAATTCAAGCATTTGCGTAGTCCTTACCTAAATAGGCTTCTATAACCTTTTTATTATTACGAATTTCATCAGGAGTTCCTTTCGCAATGACTTCACCATAGTCAAGAACATAAATTTCATCCGATATTTCCATCACTACTTTCATATCATGCTCAATTAAGAAAACGGTTATTCCTTTTTCTTTAATTTGTCTGATAGAATTCATCAGAAGTTTTGATTCTGTGATGTTCATACCCGCTGCAGGTTCATCTAATAATAGGAGTTTTGGCTCAGATGCTAAAGCCCTGGCAATTTCGAGTCGTCTCTGGTCACCATAAGAGAGATTATCAGCAATTTCATAAGCGTATTTTGCAATACCAACAAATTTGAGATATTCTATTGCCTTTGCTGTAATATTCATTTCTTCAGTTCTTTTTGATTTAGAATTAAAAATAGTGCTAATAAATCCAGACCTTGTTTTGCTGTGTAATCCTATTTTAACATTGTCAATGACCGATAAATCGGAGAATAATCTAATATTCTGAAAAGTGCGTGAGATACCAATTTCTGTCATTTTATATAATGGGATTTTATTTAAATTGATTTCTTTGCTATTAGATGAGAAAAAAATTCCCCCTGTTTCGTATGCAATAAGATTGGTAATAACATTAAATAGAGTAGTTTTACCAGCTCCATTAGGTCCGATGAGACTAAATATCTCTCCCTGTCTCAATTCCATTGAGACATCTTTGAGAGCTTTTAAACCACCGAAAGACTTTGTCAAATTATATATCTTAAGAATCGCCATTTTCTTAGAAATAATTATTCACCACAGAGAACACAGAGAAAATCGATAGAATTTAAAAAATATCTTTATTAATTTAGAATTTGCTAAGTACTTATTCAATAGATCATTCAATATTTTCTTATCACTCTGAGTTCTCTGTGGTTTATTTTGATTTTATTTTTGTTCTGAATCACAGAGTGCAAGAGCTTCTTTTAGGGCTATTATGGCTACTTCGATTTGTTTATCATCAGGTTCTTTCGTTGTAATTTTTTGTAACCATACTCCAGGCAAGACAATGGTTTTAAGAATTTTATTTTTCGGTTTCTTAGAGGCATATTTTATTATTTCATAAGAAATTCCAGCTATTAAGGGAAGTAATAAAATATGTATTGGAAAGAGTATAACCTTTTGTATTGGCATAGATAATTTGATAAAATTGGGATAAAACAACATTATTAATTTTGGAACGACTGCAAAAGCAAGTATTCCTATTAGTAAAACAACAAAAATAAAAGATGTTCCACAACGGGGATGCAAAGTGGTAAAAGTTCTTGCATTTTTTATTTCCAATTCCATTCCATTTTCATAGGCAAATATGGATTTGTGTTCGGCTCCATGATACTCGAAAATTCTTTTGATTTCTTTCCATAGTGAAATCAAGTAAACATATAGGAGAAAAATTATTATTCTGATAATTCCCGCGATAATATTGTAATAAATAGGGGATTGGGCTTCCTGAAGTTTACTTTTGGTTCCTCCAGTTAAATACCCCAATAAATGTGTAGCAAGATTTGGAAGAATTATGAATAGGACGATGCCAAATAGAAAAGCTAAAAACAATGATATGGCAATGGCAAATTTGCTCAATTCGGAACTTTTTTTCTTCGGCTCCGAAGATTTTTGAGTTTCCATATTATCAGTTGTTGACTTTTTACTAAGTTCGGTCGTTTCCTGAACTTGCTCCTGTTGCTGAATTGAAGCATCAATGACAGGTTTGTCTTGAAGGGGTGTATTGGGATTCGTCTGAACTTCTTTCTTTTTTTCTTCTTCTTCCAGAGACTCATTTGCAGAATAATTTAAAGCCTTGATTCCTATAACAAGCATTTCGATCAGAGTGACTGCCCCCCTGATAATTGGTAATCCATAAAACTTATACCTTTTAGATAATGGGATAAATTTTTTCTTTTCTATTATAATTGAATCATCAGGTTTTCTGACGGCAATGACGTATCCACCAGGGCTTCTCATCATCACCCCCTCAATTACTGCCTGACCTCCAACCTCTATTTTTTTATTTTGTATCATTGGTATTATTTAATAATTCAGATAGTTTTACTTTAAATAATCAAAAAATTGCCCCTGCATTTTAGGTGAATCTATAATGCAGGGGCAAGGATTATTTAATGCCTATTGGATATTTCTGAAAAACTGTAACGCGACATTTATGTCGTAAAAAATATGCGAAATAATAAATTTTAAAAAATTATTTTTCACTAATTAGTGGAACGGGTAAGATGCCTATTCTACCATAGACTATATCAACAAACTGTGTGAAATGGTCGCGACCGCTCCCTACAAAAACCCTGTAAGGGTTTTGTATATTAGCCCAGCGTAATCACGCTGGGTATGAGAATGCACACAATGGACCAAACCCTGAAAGGGTTTCGCAAAAGTAATTAATGAGCAGTATTTATTGAAAATCTATAATATCAAATCACAACATAGCGAAAAATCTCGCTTTTTATTTCAAATTATCAGTTGTTCGTTGTCAGTTTTTAATTTTAAATTGATAATAGTTTATAACAAATAACTATATGCATAGTGACAATGTTACATTACGAAATGAATTATATTATTTCTTGCCTTCTTCTTTTTTCCCATATCTCTGGTAATATTTATCAACTCTACCGGCAGTATCGACGAATTTTTGTTTACCTGTAAAAAAAGGATGACAATTTGAGCAAATCTCAATTCTCTGGACAGGTTTTGTTGACCTTGTCTTAATCACATTACCGCAAGCGCAAGTAATTGTCGCATCAACATATTTTGGATGTATGTCTTTTTTCATCTTTCACTTCCTCACTTATTTAAGAATCAAACAACAAGATATTAAGAGTGAATATTACGAAATCAAGGAAAAAGTTATGGATTGATGAAAAAAATAACGGTGTATAATTCAGTTATTTTATATATTACTTCATTTTAAATCTTTCAGTAATCTTTAACCTTACTAAGAATTGTTCTTTTATATCAGGTCTTATATCATAGGAAATTCGCCAATTTTTGAGAGCTTCTTGGATATTTCCTATTGCAAAATACGCATCGCCTTGTTGGAGGTATATTTCATAAGCTCTCAGGCGTTTTTTCACTATCTCAAATTCTTCAATCGCTTTTTTGGGGTCACCAATTCGTAATAAAAAAGAGGCGTAATTACTCCTGCAATCAGTGTTATTCCTATCAAATATCAAGGCATTTTCATAATATATTTCAGCTTCTTTCATCTCTTCTTTAGTTAATTTAATCTTATATTTCATAAATTTATCAACTATTATTCGTGCCTTTCGATAGTAAGTATCACTAATAAGTGGTCGTAAAATTATAAAAATGGATAATAGATATACGAAGATAATGAATATAAATTTTACATAAAACTCTATTATGCGATTTGTTTTTATGAAACCTTTTAATCTCAATTTGATAAAAGGTGTAAAATCTTTGGATAAGATGATTGGAGTAGAAAGAAATGTTAAAAACATAATTATTGAGGAGGGGAGTTGTAATGGATAATCCATTAAACTCTGAATGAGAAATCCCACAACTACAGCGTTAGAGGATACGATGATTATTGTTTCGTTTATATCATAAGTCTCTCTAAATACTACTGATGAATATTGGAAGAATAA
>Ga0315274_10001087_pt1 | contig 42204 bp, 22 predicted proteins | sample YL17G02_20_MG_FD_203700 | JGI IMG/M metagenome (GOLD analysis project Ga0315274, IMG submission 203700) | Sediment microbial communities from Yellowstone Lake, YNP, Wyoming, USA - YL17G02_20 | ecosystem: Environmental > Aquatic > Freshwater > Lake > Sediment | place: USA: Wyoming | collected...
ATTAGGGTCACCAGTTACTCTTTGACATCCTGTCTGCACAGTAGCTGGATATGTGACTCCTGCTAAAGGAGAGACAGAGAGTACTGCTGTTCCTTGACTAACAGCATAACCCGAAGTGTCACTCTTATTCTGGGAACCACTTACGTTTATACCATACCAAGTAAAATTGTATGTACCAGCAGGACCAAGTTGATTTTGAGTGAAATTGATATACCATGCAGCTGTTGAATTTCTAACATCTATCGTTGATGTATTAGTATAATTTGTATAAGCACCATTAGGTCTTCCTAACTGAAAAGTAGCATTAGCAAACCCACCTGTATTAGTATCTGTCCAAGTTATCTGGAAGTTATAACTATTACCTGCCACATAAGCGGTAGGTGATGTAAATGATGTATTGCTGTTTATCCATACTGGTCCAGCATATGCACAACCAAAAGAGAGTAGGATACCCAATAACATTAACATAGGCATAAATCTATTTACATCAAACTTCACTCTAAATCCCCTCCTTTTGGATTTTATTCTTGATAGAAAATTATTTTCTATAATTGAAAAATTCATTTCCATAGGAATAATTTTGGGTTTTTGTGGTATATATATATTTTTAGTCCAAACAAAGGTTGACTAATCAAAAAAAATAAGAAGTATTAAAACGGAAAAGGATAAAAATTAATATTCTTGAACATAATTCTCTACTAAGTGGTTGTATGAAAATAACTTTGAGTATAATAAAAGCTGATGTAGGTAGTTATTGTGGTCATAACAGAGTCCATCCTGAGTTGATGGATATAGCCAAACAAGAATTAGAAAAAGCGAAGAAAAAAGAGGAAATAATAGATTATTTTGTCTTTGCTTGTGGGGACGACTTAGAACTTTTAATGTCTCACAAAAAACCAGTTGATGATCCAAAAATACATGGTTTAGCATGGAATATTTTCACTCTATGTACAAAGAAAGCCAAGGATATGAAACTTTATGGGGCAGGACAAGACATGTTGAAGGACACTTTCTCAGGGAATATCAAGGGTATGGGCCCTGGTGTAGCTGAGATGAGTTTTGAAGAAAGACCTAGTGAACCAGTCGTGATTCTTGCAGCAGATAAGACAGATCCGGGTGCATGGAATATTCCTTTGTACAAGAGTTTTGCTGATCCATTTACCAATCCAGGTCTAGTTATAGCTCCGGATATGAACAAAGGTTTCACTTTTGAGATTCAGGATGTCATGGAGAACAAATCGATAAAATTCAAATGTCCCAATGAAATGTATGACATGCTTGCATTCATCGGAACACCTGGAAGGTATGTTGTTAAAGCAATTTATAGAAGTGAAGATGATATGATTGCTGCAGCAACTAGTACGACAAGATTATCCCTCATCGCTGGAAAATATGTGGGTAAGGATGATCCAGTTTGTATCGTTAGAGCTCAGCATGGCTTACCTGATGTTGGAGAAATAACAGAACCTTATGCGACCCCATACCTAGTAGAAGGGTGGAATAGAGGTAGTCATACTGGGCCATTGATGCCAGTAGGTCTAGAAGATGCACAACCAACTAGATTCGATGGTCCGCCTAGAGTTGTTGCTTTGGGTTTTGTAGTTAGTTATGGAAAATTTCTAGGACCTATAGATTTATTCAAAGATGTATCATTCGATCGTGCAAGATCAATAGCTAATGAAATAGCAGATTACATGAGATTGCATGGTCCATTTCAACCGCATAGACTTCCAGAAGTTGACATGGAATACACATCGATGCCTAAGATCAAAGAAAAATTAAAGAACAGATGGAAATCTTTATAGAATAATCCTTATGGAAACGTTTCTGGGCCACTTCTTTTAAAGCCCAACCTTAATCTTTGAATTAATGAAGAGAGTTTACCTTGAGTTTGATAATTTCCTCCAAAAAGTTTTTTGCCAAGTTTAACTAACTCTTTACTCGCTTTTGATTTTGGTTTTAGAATCACAACAGGGGTTTTTGAGGCTAAGCTCTTGTTTACGTTATTATCAAATGGGATAGAAGCTATAACAGGTATTTTAGTCAGTTGTTCTACTTCTGCTGGTGTCATTTCATATCTCTTTTTATGTACCATGTTTAAAACAATTCCTAAAGGTTTAATTCCTAATTCATTAGCAACTTCTTGACATCTTACAATATCCATTATAGAAGGGATATAAGGTGTTGTAACATAGATTATTTCATCAACAGCTTTTAATGTCGCAATGGTCTCTCTTCCCAAACCTGGGCTTGCATCTAAGAGAATTACATCATTCTTGTCAAAGAGTTCTGTTAATTTATCTTTCATTAAAGTTACATCTATTCCATCTAAATCGCTTAAAGAAAGAGATGCTGGAATCACTTTCATCCCACTGAAATGTTGAACTATGGCATCTTCTATATTAGATTCCCCTCTTAAAACCTTGTTTAAAGTCGAAGGAGAGTAATAAATACCTAGATAGAGACCAATATGAGAAGTAGTGACATTACAATCTATTACTGTCACGTTTTTTTGAAGATGATGAGCTAGAATTGTACCTAAATTTATTGAAACGGTTGTTTTACCTACACCGCCCTTCCCGGATATGATACCGATGACTCTAGTCAAGGTTTAACCCTCAATAATTGATTACAGTTACATTTAAATAAGTATTCTTTTTTCTATTTTTGTTTTTCTGTTTTTTCTTCTTTCTTTTCTTTTTGTTTTAAAACATCAGTTAAAAAACCGCTACCTGTCTTCTTTTTTAGGAATGGCATACCACTTCTTGTATTTTCTCCAACCTCTAACCCTTTGGGCATATCATTCAATGCCCCAATGGGATCTTTTGAAAAATAGTACAATTTGGCTTTTCCTCTTTCTTTCAAGTGAAGCCAGAATTGCTGTCCAGATTTTGATTTGTAGATGAACGGTGCGAAAAAACCCATACTATATATATAGAGTTGGAGTTTAAGTTTCTGTTTCAGTTATATTGCGCAAAATTTTCGGTCGTTTCAGTTCTTCTTTGTCCTTTTCTTTGTCTTTTCTTCTCTTCCAAAGGACTAGTATAATTGCTATCAAAGCTCCTATTATTATCAAGATTAAAATGATATAAGTAGGGATAAAGGCAGGTAATTTTGATATTGTTATGCCAGCAACAGCCAGTTGGTAAACAGCATCTTCCAAGTATTTTTTAACTTCCACCAATTTACTCCTTGCATCCTCATACTTTTCTAGTTGGTAATACTCTTTTGCTATATCCAAGCCGGATTTTGCTTTATTCAAAGTATCTTGAGGAAGTGTAATATCTATTCCTTTTAGTGCTGCAGAATCAATTTCGTGTTGAACCTCTGATATTATGTATTCATAGTTAAGAATCGTTTCATTGATTTCTTCAAATGTAACTGGGAGTTCTGAAACTATCTTCAATTCTATGCTTTTTGATTCCTTTATTTCATCAGTTATTACTTCGAAATCAAAAGAATAATCACCTAAAGGCATTATTTTTGACGTATTAATTGAAATCAAGAAAATAGCAGAATCATTCCTTGCAAGCTTGAAAACTTGTTTAGGGTTTATTTCAACATCTATAAAATTTGTTGTTGATATGCCGAATCTTACGTTGCTCAAAGCTGTATTTCCTGTATTCTTGACTAAAATGCTAAATAACGCCGATTCTCCTCGTTTTATTTTAACTGTTTCAGGGTAATCTACAACCATATCTGGTGACCAAGTTTTCTGAATAATATCATAAGATGGTTGAGCCGATGGGCCAGTGGTTATTATTTGTACGACGGGTGGAGGTGGCGTATAACTAACGAGAAAAGAACCCCATTTTTCAACTGCTCTTGTATCGTAAGGAACTCTTGCTTTTATGTAATATACACCAAAATATGGAGGAAGGAAGGAAACTGTAAAAGTTCTCCTATTACCTGGAGTTAATACAGCTTGCGAATCGTAATAATAGGCCACATCTTGAAGCTTACTCTGATTATTGTAGTAAATACTAATCTCTATTTTTTCAGTTAAAGTAGTACTTCCAATGTTTGTAAATTCTGCTGTTATATCTTGAATTTGTGTAAAATTAAGATACCTTTCATAAAGTAAAGCTGTTATATCGCCTTTGACTCTTTGCCCTATATCTATTGATATATTACCTTTGGGATAAAAACCGGTGATTCCTTCTGGCAAAAATCTATAAAAAAGAATTAGAGATGTAAACAAAAGAATTGAGATTGTATACAAAAGAATTCTTTTCATTATATTTAATTATGTTTTCATCGTTAAATTTTATAGCTTGTACAAAAACCAACATGCCAGTATGGTAATTACTATAATTATCAACCAAAAGATAATTTTTGTAGAATCTGATGATACTTTTCCTATTTCTTGGACTGGATTTATAAAATTCCCTGTTTTGTTGACATCCTTGATAATAGATTCGTTGACATTTTCTTTTTGATTGATGATCGTTCCTGAAATGTTAATCTTAAAATCAAAGTTTTTTTCTTGAAAAAAATTAATTTCTCTGTTATTTTTACCTGCAACCATGTTTATCGTTATATCATAAATTCCAGGTTTTACATCCTCAGGAGGTATAGTCAATATTTTTACAGGTAAAGCCTTAACATAACTATCCTGAAGTCTTATTAATTCTGAACTTTTGTTATTATTATCTAAAATAAATTTTTTTGGTTCTACTATGACTAACCACTCTTCGGGTATCAATTTTTCTTTAAACTCTATTTCTATTGGTTCTTGATTCCAAAGAAGTATGCTAAACGTGGCAATTTGCCCTGGTTTTATTTCTTGATAATTACTTTTCTGTAGTATACCTAATCCTTTAACGTTTGGCATAAACAGTATCAAAATCATAAAAATAAACAAAACTTTTTTTAGCATGCTGAAGATGTATTTCCGCATATGTAAACACTTCCTGTATAATATCCAGAATATATTGGAGGCACAAAAAGCCAATAGTAAGTCGTTAGATTTTCTTTTGGGGATAAACTTGGGCTTAAAATAACATAAGAGTACGTCATGTTGTATGAGTTAGTATGATCGTTTGTCGTGTTACTCCAACTCAGATTCCCTACATTTATTCTAGAACCATAAGTAGAATTCTCTAAATCTGTCCCTTTGATCCAGAGTGTTAAGGGACATATCCCTTTATTCGTTATATTGTAAATTTTTTTATCGTTATTAGTCGCATTATTATGGTTTAAGCTTGGTGTTAACTGACCAAAATCTATTGAAGCCCAGGCTAATTCAATATCTTCCATACATGTTGTTATAGATATAGTCACATTATCTGTGTGATTTTGCTGTATTTCTGGGTATGAAGAATTAAACAAAACACCAATTTTCCATGAAGGCCCTATGTCACCTGTTGCATTAACCATCCAGTCCAATTGACAGGTTTGATCTTCATACAAGATTCCACAGGATTTCAAAGAGTAAGATGGCGTTTCTTGAATAAAGAGTGGTATATCTCCGAAGGTTTCATTTATTGGTGTATCTGGGTTTGATGAGCTCAAATTATATCTTATCGTCCCTTTTACCTCACCACATGGTCCATTTCTACAAGTGACTGTTGCATTAATAGGAAACGTATAATTTTGTGCTACATTTGTAGTAAAAGATGGTTCTGGGTTTGTAAGGTTTACTTCCAAATAACCAGCTTGATAACCGATATAATATTGAACATAATCTTCCCTCAATAATGCAGAGCCAGCATGGGCAGTGGAATTAATTCTAATTCTAATCACTCTATCTGAAGAATTGTAATTCATCGGGTTGGTAGTTATATTACACCACCAGTTTGTCGGTGTATCAGCTAAAACATCACCAAAATCACATCCAGAAGGTGTCCATTGTGAATTGGCAAAATCATAGATTTGTAATGAATAAGATGCAGAAACATCAGTCGTAAAGTTTATTGTTGTGTTAATAGACAAAATTGTTCCATCTGCTATTTGTGAAGAATTATGCCAAACTTCTGCCCTGTATAAACTGTCATCTAATGCATCAGGTATATCATAAGTTAAACCTTCACCCAATACATTTAGATTATCATAATTACCAAAAGGTGTTTCACCGTAAGCAACGTAAGGAATATCAGACTGATTGTATTGAATTATAGGGTCTAACGTTTTGTTTGTATTTGAAAAGGTTTTATCAATTATATATATGGAGTCAATTAAGAAAAAAACTACGATTATTATCGACCCTATTGTTGTTAATAATTTTTTAAAGGATATTTTTATTCTTATTTTACCCTCATTCAAACTCATTTTCTCGTTAATAATTATAAGAATAAAATAATAAGTTTTAAAAAAACGAAAGAAATAATTCTTTTTATTAAGATTAACTGCCAGCTTCAACGGTCAACCAGGTAGGAGTCATTCCTCCACCTGGAATTCCCTCTGGAACCCATGCATCAAAGTCTATTTGAAATTCTTCCCCTGGAACAAAATTATTTGTTTTTATTGATTGTTCATCATTAGTCATATCACATTTATTAAATTGTGTGGATCCTGAATCCCTTCTATCATATCTGTATATGAGTATTTTCTCGCATGTCCTATAAATTGCAACACAATTTCCTGCCAGTGGACCAGATGTAAAGTTATAAATTCCCCAGTCTGGTAAAGTTTGAGTTACCGTACCTCCTGTAGCTGGATTTCTTGTAGAAGGTTCACCTTGATCCGCTTCTGTTTCAATCATTATTTTTGAATTAGTAGAGTTACAACCATTAGTATTATTTATTGTTGAACCATTAACAAGATAGAAAAGATATTCGGATCCTGGAGTAGCGTTCCTATAATATCCCCAAGTGATTGGTAAATCAGCACCATCGGCAATAGAACCAGCAGGGCCACGTGAATTTGGTGTAATTAAAGAAGTATTCCATTCAAGTCTATCTACATAATAATAGGGATAAAGCACATCTGGAGCATAAGGAGTATCGTTCCTTTTGACAACTAAAACACCACCAGAAGAATAAGGAGATGGTATACCTGAAGGCAGTGGGTTATTTGGTTCAGTGGTTAAAGTATCTGCATGTAGATAAACTTTAGATATATTCATAGTACCTGTGTTTCTAATTTGTAAATATTTTATTCCTCCTGGTACCCCAGGGAGAACATTATACCAAGTAAGATTTCTTGGTACAACGGTTATTTCTGTTAAAGTTGAAATATAAACAGTGACATTAGTCTGATTAGTAGTATTAGCATCCGCCAAAACTTTTGGTAAATTCCCTGTCAAGTTTATGAAAACAACAAAACCCATTAAAAGGATTATTAATATAAACAATTTTAGTTCTTCCTTCATTGTCTCTTATATAATAATGTTTATCCCCCTATTTAAACATTACGTATAAACAATATTGATAACCTAACTAACATAGTTTTGACAATTAAAATAGTTATTTTGGAAATATCTAATTTCAAAATTATTAAAAAGATATTTTAATTATAACCAATATTATATATGGTATTTACAATTTTGGAAGCAATCAAATTTACTTTTTTAATAGTCTTTATAAGCCTTTTAGGTTTAGTTATATACGCTCTTTGGTTAATTAAAAAGAAAATGCTAGAAAAAGGTACTATATTTGCTGAAATATTTACTTGGTTAATGTATTGTAATGTTTCTCTTGAAGCATATACACTCTTGTTCAGTATCTTTTCTATATTCGCTCTAGATCCATCGACAAATATTATATTTTCAATAGTTTTTCACATTCCTTTGGCATTTTTTATCATTTTCATATTTGAAATAGTGAAGAATATTTGGAGAAGTATAGAAGAATATGGACTTAAGTGATGATTTTTAGACCCATCTGACATTTTTTTAACAAGAAATAAAAGTTTCTAATTCAAAATTATAACAATGAAAGGAAGATTATTTGTTCTTTTTGTGATGTTTTTTATTATTTCGTTACACGAGATATTAGCTGCAAAGGAGTATTCAATCGGGGTTTCGCCTTCCTTAATAGATTTAGGTGAAGTCTCTCCAGGATATTCAAAACCGGTTAATTTTTTCATTGTAACAGTTTCTGATGAACCGCTATTGGTTAATCTTGAACCATCGGAAGGAATGACTGATTTTTTTGATAAACCAAATTACAGAGAATACATAAATACTTATTCACAAGAACCTACGGCAGGGTGGGTCCAAACCTTTTCCAATCCAGTAGAATTAAAACCTGAAGGAGAAACATTATTTCCAAGTGCAAATGTCAAAGGTTGGAGAGAAGTTAACTTCTTGCTAAACATACCAAAAGATGCTGAGCCTGGTTATCATATATTTAGAATTTCTCCAAAACCTGTCTCGTCTATTGGTACTGGTGGTCAGTTAGGTATCCAAATAGCCGCTATATCCTCTATAACCATATTTTTTAAAGTCACAGGTGATGCAATTAGACAAGGAAAAATTTTGGATGTAACAACGGGGAGACAAATAGGGAATAATTTAGAATTGCTGATCCATTTCATAAACACGGGAACTGTTACAGTTACTGCTAGGGCAAATAATATAAAAGTTTATGATAAAAATGGCAATTTAACAGCAAGCTTAACTTCTGAAACAAAGACAGTCAAACCTAAAGAAAAGCAAATTCTTACAACTTTATTACCATTAAATGGTATAAAAGATGAAAATTATCTTGTTTCAACAAATGTTAATTTCATAACAGGAAATATACAAAAAAATTCCACGATAAGAATTTACCCCAAACAAGCTCTAGTACCGACTGAAATCATGCCAAAACCGTTTGAATTTCCCTTATGGATTTTAATATTAATAGTTTTATTAATAATCGTTATAATTTATAGGCGAATGTATGAGAGCGATTAAAAAAATCATTATTATTTTTATTATCTGCATGGTTCCTATAATATTTGTTGACTTGTATCCTTTTCCAGAGCCTAGTCAATTTGTCTCAAACGAAACTTTTGTTAAAAATTCTAACCCATTTTTTACCTACGAGGTAACAAAATATCCTTCTAAAGTTGAAATAATAACTCCTCAGTACGAAGAAGGGAGATTACAAATTGGTTTCGTAGTTGATAAATGGAATCTTAATTTTGGAATAATACCTTTAGGTAATAATGAAAAAAGGCATTTAACAATCGTAAATTCTGAAAAAAATAAAGTTAGAGTTAACTTAAAAGTTTATGGAGATATCAACCCGCTGATAAGCTTTAATGAAAATAATTTTATTCTGTCGCCCAATAACTCAACCTATATAGATATTCTACTTAATACGACTGAAAAAACTAAGCCTGGAAATTACACGGGAGAAATAGACATTATCGTTAAGAAATCAAATCTTAACTTTCTAAATTGGATGTTGTAGGTGAAAAAATGAATAATGTTTTTGTTCTAATTATTGTTCTCTTTTTAATTCCTCTTGTTTTAGCTGGACCTGTAAAAATAGGGGTAAAAATGTCAATTAAAGGAAACATAAGCGCAGTTTTCTATAATGTTTCAAATGGCTTTTTAACAGTGAACCAAGAGTTTTTCAACTCAGGAAGTGTTGCATACAAGACTAGAATCAGACTTGATGTTCTTAATTCAACAGATGTTATGTTTACTGGATGGAGCAAAGAAGAAACAATAATGCCTGGTGAAAGAAAAAATTTTGAAATCGATTGGTATACTCCAAAAACAGAAAATGTAGTTGTTAGACTAATAGCCTATTATGGAAAAGAAATGACACAACGAGAGATGAAATTAAAAATCGAAAATAATCAAACTTCAGAGGATGTTATCCAAATAAAAAATTTCAGAACTTATGATGACTCTGTAAAATTTCAGATAAGAAGTACTACACCATTAAGTAATGTTATAATAATTCCTGAAAACTATATGATGGGTTGGGTTTTCGAACAAAAGAAGATAGAGAATTTGAATGCAAATAAAAATATTGAAGTTACTATTCCTTATGAACCGAGTGTATGGCTCACACATGATTTAAACATTGCAGCTGTTACAGAAGATGGAAGATACTATTCCATATTTTTATTCAACCTTAAAAAGGAAGAAGGATTTCAGAAATATACTAATTACATATTGGATAAAATAGACTTGTTTCTTAATCTATGATTTTTTATTCCTTTTGGCTCTAATATACAAAAATAATTAATATAGAAATAACAAATATTCTACGTGAAAGAGGCCAATTTAGAACACAAAATTCTCGGTTTGTTGAATAAAACCCCTATGTCAGTCTCACAATTCACTGACAACCTTAGCACGAGAAATAAAGTTGAAACAAATATTGAAAGACCTATAAGGACAATTGGGATAATTTCTGGAAAAGGCGGTGTTGGAAAGACTGTTACAACAATAAATTTAACGTCAGCATTGATGAGTTTTGGGAAGAGTGCTATAGCGGTTGATGCAGATTTAAAGATGTCTTGTCTTGGTTTACAATTGGGTATGTATTATTTTCCTGTGACTTTGAACGATGTACTAAAAAACAAATCAGATATATTAAATGCTATATACATCCATTCTTCAGGGGTTAGAATAATACCTGCTTCTCTTTCTATAGACACTGTTGATCTTTCGAAACTTCAACAGACATTGCACACTAAGTATTTTGAGAATTCTCTTTTGTTGATAGATTCCCCACCTGGATTGGAAACTAACACTCGTCAAGTTTTAAAGGCATGTAATGAAGTTATCATTGTTACTTTACCAGAAATCCCTTCTATAACTGACGTTATTAAAATGATAGATGTCTGTAAAGAAGTTGGAGTGAAACCTATTGGAATAATCGTTAACAGGTATAGGAAAAATGAACCGGGTCAAATAACTTTCAAAGAAATAGAAAATATTTGTGAGCTTCCTGTTCTTGGAGTAATACCTGAAGATAAAAACATAAGAAAAAGTTTACATAGAGAAATGCCAGTAATTTTATTCAATCCTTATTCATCATCATCAATAGCATATAAAAAAATTGCAGCGAGATTACTTGGTTTTGATTATAACCCACCTGCTTTGTCAAGTATAAAGAAATTGTTCTGGGGTTTGAAAAAATGAGAAAAATTTTATTCTTGGTTTTAATTCCAATATTTTTTATTTTTGTTCAAAAAGTTTCAGCAGAACCAATAATATCAAACGTGGTCTTACAACCAGAAAATGCTTGGCTTAACGAAAATGTTTCAATTTCTCTGGATTGTTATGACCCAACTGGCACAATAACTAAAGTCTATGGAAAATTAGTAGATCCTGTATTTAGTGATAACTTAGATTTTGATTCAGCATCAAGCAATCATTATACACTAACATTAATGAGCCTTTATTTTGACCCTAGTAAACCACCTAAATATACTTTTTCCGTGTACTGTCAGAATGATAATAATCAAACAACTAACACTTCTATTAGCTTTAATGTGTCTCAGATTAAAACGAATATATCTTACATAAAAACTCCAACATACATCGGGGATATAGTTGAAATGGATGTCTATATCGAAAAGGATAAATTACCCTTCTACTCTGATGATATAAGCTTTAACTTAAAATTAGGAGGACAAAATTGGCCTAAAACTTTTTTTTATGATCCAGGAAAAAATAATTGGATAATAAAATTTAACGTTCCAAATGTTTTGGGAACATACGATTTGAGCTTAGAAATAAATTTTAACTTGGCAACATACAACCCTAAAAAAATCACACTAGAGTCTTCAATAGAAGTGAAAGATGCTGTTGAATTTAAAGTATTGTCTGTAGATAAAACTGAAGTTAATCCAAATGATGTAATAACAGTTTCTCTTTCGGCTTCTGATAGAGGCAACAACGTAATATTGAATAAAAATTATCTGAGTTTTAAGGTTGGACCTGTAACCATAGATCCAACTAACATTAGCATTTCTTCAGCTGGAAATTATTTTAACGTTAAAGTACCAATGCCTTATTTATCTCCAGACTATTATGATTTTCAAATCACATTTAATTATGGCAATTATTCTACGACAAATACGATAAATGTTGGTTACCTATTACCAGTTTCTGGAAAATTTATCGATTATAATGATAAAGGAATTAGTGTTGAGATCAAATTTTTAATTGGGGATATTGAAAAGAAGAAGTTATACACAGATAGTTCTGGTTCATATTCAGGATACGTAGTTCCAGGAAATTATACAATACAATTAGTTTTCCCACAGTCGACTCTTTATCTTTATAGTGTAAAAATCAATGAATTCAATGACCCAATAAAATATTATTTCGTAGATACAAGTTTGACAGGGATAAAGAGTGCAGGTACATTTATTTACGATGTTGCAATACCATATTCTAAAGCTAAAATCATAATAAACTATGATGAAAAAAAGATACCTTCTGAAAAAAATCTTTTAGCTTATAGTTGTAACGAATGGGATTCTGAGAATAAATTATGTAGCATGAATTGGAATGAACAAGCTGCAATAATAGATACGATTAGGAATATTGTTACTATTGAAACAAACGATCTGCATACGTATACTATCGGTATGAAAAAATCCTTATATATAGATTTTGGTTCTGAAAAAAATATTTTCAATTTAAAAGAACTAGTAAAATTAAGGGGAGTCGTTAGAGATGAAAGTGGTAATTTTGTTCAAGATATTCTATTAAATGGTAGAGTTAATGGAATGGATATTAATGTTACTGCTTTCTCGAACAGCAATGGCATCTTTGTTTTAGAATTTTTTACACCAGAAGAAGAAGGAGTTTACAATCTTTTAGTTAAAGCTGAAAAAAGTCCTTATCTTAGTGGAAACAAAACTTGGATTTTCCAAGTAATAAAAAATAGAAATATATCACTTCTCGTTCCCGACACGATTAGAATTAAAAAAGGTGATAATCAAACTTTACAGTTTTCTGTTGTTAACACAGGACAGGCGGATCTTTCAGATTTGTCTCTTTCATTAACAGGATTACCCCAAGATTATTTCAGTTTACAGAAAAAAATAGACCAAATAAAGATTGGTCAAGAAGTAAAAGTTCCTGTTTATTTCAAAGTACCACAAGATGCAGGTGAATCAACTCTTAGTATAACTTTCAAAGTAAGTTCAAATGAAGTTACAAATGAGGAAATAATAGGGTTTACAATATTTAGTGAAAATGTAACTGCACAAATTGCTACTGATCAAAAATCCTTCCCTACTTTCAAATTTCCGACTGCCAATATTGCTTTACCTGTATCTATAAATGATATAAGTTATGCAATTATTTTTTGCATAATAAGTGTTCTAATCATGTATCTCTTGAAATACACAAAGAATCACAATAATAATGAAAGAAAACATGTAAAGAATTTACTTTTAGATATAAAGAGTGAGATAAGAAGAGAAAAATTTGCTCATCCTGCTCAATCATTTAATCAATTAGTTAGAAATATGGAAGAAAAAAATAAAAAGGAGAATAATAATTAAATCATTTCAATTTCTTTTCTATTTTCTTCAACTTTTCTTCTACAGTCTTCTTCATCTCTTTGTAAGCAATTGTACTGATAATCTTTTCATTCTTCTCTCTTTCAAGAATTTCCAACATTCTCAAAAGTTTTTCTCTTTCTTTGGCTAAGTCTTCCTTTGGTTTTTCTTTAGTTTTTTCGACTGTTTTCCCTAGAGGAATTATGTATGATCTCAAAGGTGGTAACACCTTCAGTCTCTGCATTAATAGTAAAACAATCAATACAGAAATTATAACAATTAAAATTATGACAACCCATAAAGGAATGAAAAAAGGTTTTTTGATTTGTGTAGTCTCTAATTTACTCAGTAAGTCTTTCGCTCTATCAATCAGGCTCTTTATGTTTGCTATGTTTTTCAGAGCTTCTTCAGTTTTGTTGCCTTTAAGATTTTCTTCTATTAGGGTTATTTGAGATTTTATTTCATCGAGTAATATCAAAACACCTGAAACATCCTTTCCTTCTTTTTCAGCAATTTTTACATCTACCTCTAATTCTTGTAAGGTGTTTTTTATTTTGTCTAATTCTTCTTTCAAGAGTTCCTCAAGGGATTTGAACACAGTTATAGAAGTAGATTTTTTATCGCCTGCAGCACTAGAGAGAACATTAAAACCTATTGTGTACTCTCCTAATTGTGCATCTAAAGGAACATTAAAGTTAATTAAAAATACTACAGAATCACCAGGAGCTAAACTCCTATAATTTTCAGGACTTATATTGTACCATGTCATTGGTATACCGGTGATGAAGAAAGTTATGTTGGTTAAATTTACTTGGCCAGTATTTTTTACTGTTACAGTCTCTATCTTTAACATCCCTCTGACCAAACTTATATTCGTCCCATACTTTTCGATTAAAATATCTTTAGTTTCTCTCTCAGGCGGTGGCTGTTTAATAGTAACAACTTCTCCTGTTGGAGCACCAGGGGAAACTATCACGGTAACTGGAGGATAAGTTGGCGTAGTCATGTTTTGTTGTTGAGCTAAAACAATGAAACTTGAATTAGCAAAAAGCGGTGGCTGCGAGTTGTCGTATGTCATTTTAACATTTAAGAAATAAGTTCCAAGAGGTTGAGTTGTATAAATGAATGCTTGTCTTGTTATAGTTTGATTAGTTAAAGCTGGTGTCAGAATATAACCAGATTGATGGAAGTATGTAGTGTTTCCAGAAGACACCCACCATTCCAGGTTAACATCTTGTGAAACTTCTCCTTTATTGTCTATTGATACCGCAAAATCTAGATATTCTCCTTGATGCACTTCGTTTCTTACTAAAGATATTAAAACGTCGTAAGGTCCACCCTTAGCTATTCTGAATGCTTTAAGTTTAAGTGTTTGAAAATTGCCTTGAGTTACATTCACAACTGCCAAATACATACCGGTAGGAGTATCACTAAGCATCGAACGTTGATAAGTGTAATAACCAGTTATCTGGTTCTGCATGTTTGACATGGTATCAGAGAAATACACAAATCCATCTGGTCTATAAACAGTTAGATTAATATTATCAGGATTGATAGGTCTTCCTTCTCCGTTGTAAACTAGTATACCAAACTTAATTATCGGTGTATCGTAACCTGGAAGAGGTGGGTACCAAACAACAGCTGTTTCTAAGTCAGCAAATAAACCAGTGACTGTAACTGTTTTTGCCAAAACTTGGAAGCTGGTATTCCTCGATATTTGTATTGTTTTATTAATGGCATCATCGAAGAATGCTGAATTAGCAGTTAAGTTATAGTATCCCACAGGAGTGTCTGAAGATAAAGAGAAACTGGGCAAAGGCAATATCGTACCATCTTGAGTTGACGTATAAGTAGACCTGAAGGTTATGTTTTGATTTGAATCTTTAATCGTAAAAGTTACGTTGACGTTTGAAACACCATCTCCACTTGAATTCCTGATGGAATAGTAGATTGAACCAGTATCCCCTTGATAATACCTATCGGAAAGCATTGAAACAGAAATGGTAAGTTTAGTATAGATTGAGAATGTTGTGTTTTTTATTCCCATATTTCCAATTTTATCAGTTGAATAAACACTTACATTATAAATTCCTCTGAAGCTTGTGTTTCCTGATGAATATAAAAGATACCAAGTAGTTAGATTTCCACTTTCATAAATTTTGTTCATATCGAATTGATTTGTTATTCCGTCCGGTATAGTTATATTGATTTTAGCCCAATCTATTCCAGTACCAGATCTATCAGTGACGTTAACATAAATTTCTATATTGTTCTGTTGTTCTGTTTCATTTGGAGTTATCGTTATGTTTATAATCGGTTCAATGAAAGGAAGTAAACTTATTCTTAAAGTGGCATTGTCAGGATTTGCATCTGACTCAACAGCATCTACTAAAAACGTTGAATTGTATATTTGAGATGGTATATCTGTAACATTATAAGTTACAGAAAATACATGGAAGTTTTGGGCATTGATTGTGAAATTGGTTTCGTTGACTTTTGTATAATTTCCTTCTTCAGGTGAAATCGTGAAATTAATGTAAATGTTACCTCTGTTCGATATATTAACTTGGCAAACGGTACCTTCAACAGGAGTTTCTGATTTTTGACAATAATCTGGTTGTATAATCCAAGTTCTGTTTGGTAAAACTGTTACTTCTATCGTTAAATTCTTGTAATTGTCGTTGCCAGCAGAGACATTGACAGTACCATTATAAGTTCCAGCCGCAAAACTTAAAGGAACAGTTATATTTATCATGACTGATTGGTTTGTATTAACTGCTAAGTTGGTGATGCTTGAAGGAATGAATTCAACTGTGAAATTTTGACAAACTGTACCAGAATAACAATTGAAATTAATATTTTGTAAAGCGATATTACCGATCGATAAGACTGTAAAGTTGCCCAAAGTTTCCTCTGTTCCATCAGAGATTGATCTTGAGACATTTGCCTCACTTACATTAATCACAGGGTTGGATGCAACAGTTACGTTAACTGTAGTTAAGTTCATACCTAAAGAGTTGTCGGGATTGGTCCAATTTGAAGATACATTGATCAAATAATTACCAGGTGTGGTAGTTTTTGGTATAGTCACATTGAAAACTCTAGAACAAATGCTGTTTTTTGTCAGATTTCCACATTCTTCTAGACTTGAGTTTGAAGTCCATCCAGAAGGAAGGATTAAGCTAATGTTAACAAACCTAGCACTTCCATTTCTCAAATTCAGAAGGTTAGTTCCAAATAAAAATGTTTCATTATCTTGTTGTGTTATGTTGCGAGCAGTATAATTTGCTATGGTAGTTGTTATGCTAACATTGGTTTTTGCTGGTATTATTGTTTCCAGAGTAAAAATATCAAAACCATCATTTTGTGTGGATACATTTATTGTTCCATTATAAGTTCCTGGAGTATAACCTAAAGGAATAGTGACGTTTAATGAAACACTTTGTCTTGAGTTAACTACCAAAGTTGAGATGTTTTGTGGAACGAATCCCACGATAAAATTGTTGCAAACGTCTCCTGAAGCACAAGAGAATGTTATATTCTGTAAAACGTCATTACCGATTGAATCAACAGTAAAATTACCAACTAAAGTCCAGATACCATCTCCTGTTTCACTAGAAACTTTTGTTTCTTCGACATCTATTCTCGGATTAGATTGAACTGTAACGTTTACTTGTGTCTTGTTCGAAGAAATCGTGTTATCAGGATTTCTCCAATTAGAAGTCACATTAATAGAATAGTTTCCTGGAATAGTTCCATTAGGAACAGTTATGTTAAACCCTTTAATACAATAATTATTTTTATCCAGGTCCCCACACTCATCTAAAGTTCTGTTTGCACTCCATCCACTAAGAAGTTCTAGAGTTATATTAGTTGAATAGGCAGTCCCATTTCCAAAATTGGTAGCGTTTGCAGTTATAGCAAAACTGTCGTTGTAATATAAACTTACATAAGAGACCAAAGGGTTTGAAGGTTCTGCTGTTATGTTAACATAGGTTTTATCTGGTTCAGCAGTGAAAGTATCTGTGTTATTTCCAAAATTTCCATTCTTTGAAGCATTACATGATAAAGTATAGGCTCCTATATCATTTGGAGATGTAAAGTTTACTTGATAGGTACCATTATTATAATCTGTTTTGTTTGTTACCTCACTTGAAGCATAACTACAATTTATAATCGTTCCAGAAATCCAAGAATCTTGTCTATAATTTTTCACGTTTATGTTTGCAATCCCGATTGAATTGATCAATGGTTTTTTGTTTACTATGTTAACAGTGACGTTCAAGACATCGGTAACGTTGAATGTAAAAGTTGTATAATTCAAGAATTCTGAATTGTTTGCATAAGCTGTAAAATTGATAGTCCAAATTCCTAATTCAGCATTATTGGGTGTGTTAAAGGTGTTTGTGAAAATTTTATCATTTACATTCCCATCACTATGTGTCCCATCATCGTATAAAATTATTTTTTGATCATCGCCTGTGGAAATTGTACCATTGTCAAAAGTCGCATTCATGTATCTTGTAATGTTGTAAGGATCACCAAAAGAGACATTGCCCTTGACCAAAACTGTTTCGTTCCTATTGTAGATTGTAGTATTGGTAGAAGGAGTGATTACAACATACCATCTCTCAGGAGAGAACTGGTTAATGATGACTGGGTTGGCAATTCTGTTTTTAAGGTTTTCCACACCATATGGATACCAAGTACCGTTAAAATAAAACACAGCTGTTTGTGTTATTGAACTTCCTGCAGTAATATTAGTTGAATTGAGTTGTATACCAATTCTACCAAGAGAAGAGCTATTAGTCAACCAAAAGTTAGTTGTTCCAGTTTGGTTAACATTAATTATACCGACTATACCGTTTGATACTGGAGCACTGGAAGCCCATGCCCACGTATTATCAGAAGGGTTTGTCTCATTTTCTTGATCGGTACCAATACCAAATTTATACCCAGGCCATGCTCTTGAAGCATCAAAAGTCAATGCTCCTGCCTCTGTCGAGTTTCTCGTGATATTTGAACTATCAGTATTGGTGAAATTTTGTATGACTTTTATCCAAGAATTACTTCTATAAAAAATGTACTTCTTGCTGATTTTTCCTTTACCAGTTATAGAATCAGGATTTCCCCATATACTTTCATTACCAGTTTGTTCTATGATAATTCTTATCGGTCCTGTTGAAAGGAAATTGGCTTTATTGCGAAGATCAAACATGAAATTATGTGTTCCATTTGAATACTGAAGATACTCGAATGTTTTGTCACTTTCTGTTAAATCATCCATGTAAAGTTGTGGGTTGGCTTCTAAATAATGAAAACCAGAAGTGTTCTCACCCCTAACTGTATCAAAGACTAAGTTATAATAAGTGTTGTTGACACTAAACTCACCATTACTACCTAGACTGCTGTTTTCATAGACTAAATCTGTATCATAATTAACTGAAGATTTGACACCACTCTCTATTGTGTCATAATACACATAATATATTCTCTTGTTGTTTGCTTGTGTTGTACTGTTCATCAGGAAAACTAGTGTACCGACTGCATTAGTGGAAGGGTTGAAGTTATCATCCTTATCAAACTGACTTGTAACTTCATATAGAATATCACCTGTAGAACTATACTCAAAAACTCGGGTAGAATTTTTATCAAAGGTTGTTCCAGAGGGAAGCAATTGTGTAAAGTTTACTCTTTGTTCTATAGGCCAATCTGTCCTACTGTATTGGGTTGAATTTATTTCTATTTTAAACCTGTAACTCCAAGTCACATTCCACCATTTATAATCGCCAGGCGTGTCCCCATAACCGATGATAAATCCAGTAAAGAGGATAACAAATAAGGAAAGTAACAGGATGAGTTGCAAAGTCTTTTTTCCCATAATCTATTATTGTCTTTCGTATTATTTTTAATTATAAACTCTTTTAAATTAGCATACGGCACTGTCTGAGAACCAAAAAAATAAAGATTTCTTGTTTTTATGTCAAATAGTAAATTTTTTACTTTAAAATAGTAATTAATTATAGGAAATCTAAAAGATTTATGAGAGATTATATGGATATTGGGGTTAAAAAAGGTGGGGGAAAATATCGTAAAATTGTAGAAAATATTCCCGAAGTAATTTACTATTCTGAAATTGGAAATAAACCTAGAATGATTTTTTTGAGTAAACGTATGGAAGAACTCACTGGATATCCAGTCGAGAATTTCTTATCAGATTGGCATTTCTGGAGCAAACTTATCCATCCAGAAGACCGTGAAACAGTAGATAAAGAGATAAAGAAATCCATAAAGAACAAATCCAAGTTTGAATGCGAATATAGATTCCGAAAAAAAGATGGTAATTATCTTAATGTAATAGATATTGCAAAACCGATTAAATCAAAGAAGGGAGATGTTCAATCGTTCCAAGGGTTGTTAATTGATATAACTGAACATAAGAAAATAGAAGAAGCGTTGAGGGAATCTGAAGAGGAATTGAATTCGATATTTGATGCTGCTGTTGATGGCATCGCTTACGTTGATACCTCTGGAAAAGTTATTAGAGTGAACAGTAGATTAATGGAAATGCTAGGTTATAAAAAGAATGAAACGGTTGGAAAGAATATCACAGCGTTGGGAGATATCGAGTCAAAAGACATTCCAAAAGTTTTGAAGGCGTTCGGAGAAGTAAGACTTACCGGTAAGCCAATCAGAGACTTTGATGTAACATTGATAAGAAAGGGTGGTTACAGAATCTCTACAAAAATTAGCACTGATGTTGTAAAAAAAGCGGGCAAGATTATTGGTATAATAGTTGTTGTCAAAGATGTCACAGAAAGCAAGAAGGTAGAAGAAGCATTGAGGGAATCTGAAGAAAAATACAGAAATTTATTTGAAAATGCTAACGATGGTATAATATATATTGATAAGTGGGGAAAAATTATCGATGTTAACCAAAAGGCATTACAGATTTTTGGTGGGTCAAGGAAAGAACTATTGGGAAAACAATTCACGAAGATAGGATTATTCTCTCTTATGGATATAGCAAAACTGACGAGTAATTTTGTAGATATCATTAAAGGCAAAACAGTTACAACTACTGTAAATTTTAAAAACAAAAATGGTCGTATGATATTTTTAGAGTGTTCGTCTTCTATCATAAAAAAAGATAAAAAAATCATCAATATAATGGTTATAGCTAGGGACATTAGTGAACGTAAGGTGTCAGAAGAGGTGTTAAAAGAATCTGAAGAAAAATATAAAGCAATTTTTGAAGGATCGACTGATGGCATACTTGTTGCTGATATTAAAACAAAGAAATTCATGTTTGCTAACCCTGAAATCTGTAAAATAACAGGTTATTCATTAAAAGAATTGCTTAAATTAAGTGTAAACGATATCCATCCTAAAAAAGATTTACCCTATGTAATAGATCAATTCACAAAGCAAATCAGAGGAGAAATAATCCTTGCGAGGGATATTCCCGTTCTTAGAAAAAATAAAAAAATAATCTATTGCGATGTTAATTCTAGGAGTATAGAATTTGGGGGAAAGAGATATTTGGCAGGGTTCTTTAGAGATATTACTGAAAACAAGAAAGCAGAAAATGCGTTAAAGAAGAATGAAAATAAATACAGAACATTAATAGAGAACCTACCACAAAAAATATTTCTCAAGGACAAGAATTCAGTTTATATATCTTGCAATGAGAACTATGCTAAAGACCTCAAAATAAAACCAGAAGAAATTGTTGGAAGAACAGATTTTGAATTCTATCCTAGGAAACTGGCTGAAAAATATAGAGCAGACGATAAAAAATTTTTGAAATCATATAAGGCAGAAGACATAGAGGAAAAATATATCCTGAATGGAAAAGAATTTTGGGTGCATACAATCAAAACACCTGTTAAGGATGAAAAAGGTAATGTTATTGGAATATTAGGTATTTTCTGGGATATCACAGAACAGAAGAAATTGTTGGAAAAAATAAAAAACAGCAATGATCGTTATCAATTCTATATTGATGTGACAGGACAGTTGGATTGGACTACAGATGCTAAAGGAATGGTTACTGAAGATATACTTTCATGGAGAACTTTCACAGGTCAGAGTTTTAAGGAAGTTAAAGGATGGGGATGGATAAAAGCTATCCATCCAGATGATATTATACGTACGACAAAAATATGGAAAAAAACAGTTGAAACAAAAAGCGTTTATGATATTGAATATCGTTTGCGCAGACATGATGGTGTTTATCGATGGTTTTTAGCCAAGGGAGTTCCTTTATTTAGAAAAGATGGAAGTATTCGAGAATGGGTTGGCACTTGTATTGATATCACTGAAAGAAAGAAAGCGGAAGAAGAAATAAAAAGTGCACAGGAAAGATGGAACTCACTGACGAAAAATACCAATGATATTATCATAATCGTAGACAGTAAATGTATAATTCGATACATAAATAAAACTATACCGCCTTACACTCCAGAAGGGACAGTTGGAAAGACTATATACGAATACACACCAAGAGAACAGCACGATAAGATGCGTGAATCTTTTAGAAAAGTTTTCAAAACGGGAAATCAAGATAACTATGAGACTTGTTCGAAAATTCCGAATATTGGCATCATGTGGTTTAGTACAAAATTAGTTCCCATTAAACATGATGAAAATATTACTGGTGTTATAATGATTAACACAGACATCACTAAAAGCAAGGCGGCAGGAGAAGAAATAAAAAAAGCTAAAGATGAACTTCAATCAAAATTAGAAGATTTAGAAAAATTCAATAAATTATCCGTCGGCAGAGAGTTGAAGATGGTTGAATTGAAGAAGAAAATTAAAGAATTAGAAGGAAAACTTCAGAAAAAATAAGGTACATAAAGGGGGTAAAACGTGGTTAAAGAAAAATCTATCATCATTAGTGAATCCAAGCGATTGAGTTTTACAAGGAGTCTAACTTTTAAAACTTTAATCCCTATGGGGATAATAATTTTCTTAATAATTGTTATTTTTGGGATTTATCTTTCTACAACGGCAAAAAATAATTCCAAAAAATTTCTTATTGAGAATATGCTTATACCTGAATTTGAATGGTTAGTAAAAGAAAAGGATAACGATTTTGTTACTATCGAAAAACTGACAGAATTTACTGCTCAGAAAATTGAAGATAAAATCCAGGATTCAAAAGGAAGAACAAGCAACGAAGTAGATGAATTATTTGGGAGATACATTTCAAAAAAACCTGATGGTTCATATCGTTCTAGTTTGGATGAATCAAAGGGTAGATATCAGATGGCTGCTTTTATTAATAATAAAGTTGAATTGGATGCTCGACATAAGAGTATTTTTGTTGATGCTTTCTTATTTTTTGAGCCCTTTGCTGAAAGTTCACTTCCCTTTGTTTTTACTACATATTTTGCTTCCAACAACAGCATTTGGCAATATGGATTTCCTGATTGGGCTTTAAATTCCTCAGCTGATGAATATTTTGATAAGTATGGTTGGTTCTATGAGGCTGATCCAGTCCATAATCCTGCTAAAGGACATACCTGGACAGATATGTACTATGATGAGTTACAGGGTCAGTGGGAGATTTCTTCTCTTATGCCAATTTATGATGGAGAGGAATTTCTTGGAATTGTAGGACAAGATTTTATTCTTCAAAAAATAACAGAAGTAACAAAGAGAATTGATGTTAGAGGGACTGGAATTTTATTTTTTGTTGATAATTTAGGTAATATAGTAGCTCATCCAGATACTGAGTATTTGATTAGCGAAAAGGTTAAAAATGATGAAAAACTTAACCTAAAGACCCTCCTTGACGAACCGCTGACAAAAATTTTGCAGATACTTCAAACTAATGAACAAAGATATATGTTTACTGAGGAAAGCAACAGAAGAATTGTAATTTATTATCCTCTCGAGTCTATTAACTGGAAGATGGTTTATGTTGTCAATGAGAGTGAACTCCTGAGAATTGTCGAACAAACAAATAACTACTATATTCTCTCCTTTATCGTTTTCGCAACGTTAATTATAATTCTTATCATCTTATTAGTTAAAATAAGTGTGACTGATCCAATAAAAAAATTAACAGAAGCTACCAATGATATATCAAAAGATAACCTAGATAAAAAAATAGATATCCAATCAAAAGATGAGATAGGGGAACTTGCAGATTCTTTTAATCAGATGACAATGAATCTGAAGAAATCGAGAAAAAAAATTGAAGGTTACAGTAAAGATTTGGAAAAAAAAGTTGGAGAGAGGACAAAGGAATTGAATAAAAAAGTTATAGAATTGACGAAAACTAAAACTGCTATGTTGAACATGATGGAAGATTTGGATGAAACCAACAAAGAATTGACAGAATATCAAAAAGAATTGAAATCAAGTTTAAGAGAATTGAAGAAATTGGATATAGAAAAAGATGAATTCATCGCGATATCTGCACATGAACTTAAAACACCAATGGCATCCATATTAGGTTTTTCTCAGCTGTTGATGGATAAAAAAATAGAAGATACAAAAACAAGGAATCACTACTTGAAAATTATAGAAGAGGAGACAAAACGTTTGGCCCAACTCGTTACGGATATATTGGACTTATCTAGAATAGACTTGGGTACTATGAAGTTTACTATAGAAGATACAGACATAGTACGATTAGCAGATGATGTAAAGTCTGAACTGTATCAAAGAGCAAAAGAAAAAGGCTTGAGTTTAGATTTAAAATTAGACGGTAAAATACCTCAAATTAAAACTGATAAAGAAAAAGTGAAACAAGTAATTATCAACCTTGTCGACAATGCAATAAAATACACTGAAAGGGGCGGTATAAGGATTGAAATTAATAACGGAGATGATGTGATTGAATTTAGTGTGATTGATACTGGTATAGGAATACCAAAAAAATATTTCGATAAATTGTTCAGAAGATTCTATCAAGTTGAATCGCATTTAACGAGAAAAGTTGGTGGTAGTGGACTTGGCTTATCCATTTGCAAAGAATATATCGAAGAATTGGGCGGAAAAATATGGTTTGAAAGTGAAGAAAGAAAGGGTAGTACCTTTTATTTCACTTTACCGAGCGGGTCTAAAAAATAATTATTAAAATAATGGTCTATTCTTGTAATTCTTTTGTATAATAGATTCCCAACCCAAGAGTGAAGAAGGCTAATACAAAAAGCATATCAACCCAATTACCCGAGTAATACGTTTCAATTGCCGTAGTCCAAGAGAATGAAAAATCTGCTATCGCTTCTATGATAAAACCTAAACATATTATACCAAATGGTTTGAACAATTTTCCACCTTTTATTAGGGTTAGTATCACGAACGTGAATGATAAAAAGACCACATCCCCCATCGGATAGGTCACGTTTAATATCTTTTCAAGAGCAGATACATCCTCTGCTAATTTTGTATTGATGAAAAGCCAGTAAGTGAAAATAAAAACTATTATTGGAATTAATACCAATTTCAAGATAGTCTTGATATCAAATTCAATTTTAATATTCTTTAACAATAAAAACAAACCGTATGCAGCTAGTGGTATCGTTCCCAAAAAACCTATGTCTGCAAGTGATGGATAAGGCACTTCAGTCTTTAAGATGGCATTGTAGTAAAACCAAATTAATGCACCTATTCCCCAAGACAACAAACCCAATGAAATAAAAATTATAGATTTACCGATAGCACTCTTAAAAGTAAATGACTTAATTTTTTCATAACCGATAATTACAGCTAGAAAAATAACAAAAAATTGTCCAAAGGAGGTAATAAAATATCTAGCCAAGGAAAATTCTTCTTTAAAAGGTATAAAAATCATTCCAAGTAAAACGATTACACTTATCAAAATCAATGCCAACAACTTTTTATCAAAAATCATTCATTGTCACCTCTTAGATTTAGCATATTTTTTGTAAAGATTTAGAAGTTTTTCTTCTGCCATTCTTTCACCGAGTAATTTTGATAGGAAAAATTTAGATTGATCTAGAAAATCTTTTGGATATTTTTTAGGATCTTGGAAGTTGTCTAGTTGTTTAGCTACTTCTGGACCAAAAATATTTAAAAAGATTTTCTTTGTTTTCCCATATAAGCCAGTATCATCTGACATTAACATCTTATATAACTAATTTGATGTAAACAGTGGTTATAAGCTTAACTTTTTAACTAAACAGAATTATTATAGATATTATGTCAAAGAAAAAAATAATGGTTGTAGACGATGAAGAAAATTTATCAGAACTAGTTAAAGCGATACTAGAAAGAGAAGGCTTTGATGTAATAATAGCCAACAGTGGAATAGAATGTCTAGAGAAGTTGAAGACGGTCCAACCAGACTTGATTCTGATGGATATAATGATGCCGATAATGAGCGGTCGAGAGACTACAGAAAAAATAAGGACAAACTCAAAGACAAAAAACCTCAAGGTAGCTTTCCTAACGGTAGCGAGATTCTCTGAAGTAGGAATGGATTCACTCAAAAAAATGAATGTTGCAGACTACATAACCAAACCTTTTGATAACAACGACCTGGTTAAAAGGGTTAAAAGGTTGGTCGGCTAGGAAAAATGGAAAATGTAAAATTACCTGATTTTGTTTCGAATATTCTTAAAAATATGTGGGTTAGTTGTTCTGAAAAGGCAGCTAAAGCTTTATCAGAAATGATCAACAAAAAAGTTGAGATTAGTTCAACCTCATTAAAATTAATGCGAATCAACGAGGTTCCAAAATTATTGAATCCAGAAGATGCAACTACAACTATAATATTTACACAATTGATTGACCCCATAAAAGGCGTTATAATACTATCTACTCCTCTTAAAAACATATTAAAAATGGCTGATATATTTCTTCATAAGAGACTTGGTTTTTTCAAGGATTTAAGAGACGAGAACTTACCAGTTATTAAAGAGTTTGCAAGCATTCTAACTGGCTATTATATAACTACTTTGAATGAACTGCTTGAAATAAAATACAGATATTCTGCACCATTTTTATACGTGAATCCTTACAGGGCAATTGAAAAATTCGGTTTAGGATCAGTTTATAAAGAAAAGATTTACGTGTTAACTTTCAAAGTGAGTTTTAAAATAACTGAAGAAGAAATAAAAAAAGATGTAGTTCTTTTATTCGGCGAAGATTCTATTAAACAATTACTGGAAAAAATTAGTAAAAAAATAAAATTCGATATAGAATAAACCGAAAAGCCTTACAAATTCTGATAAAAATTAGATAAAAATTAATATACCAGAAGCCTAATAAGTTTTAGAGGTGAAAGTAATTGAGTAAATCAAGCTTGCTATCGGGAATAACAGAAGATACACCTTCTGAAATCGCTGATGAGAGTTTTGAAATAAAGGAAATTTTTTCAAAATTCAAGAATCAAGTTGAAGATCTAAAATCAAAGAAAGGTAAAATAGAGAAATCTTTGGAAGAAGTGATAAACGAATTAAAAGCTGTTCAAGATGAGGAACTCAAATTGAGAGATAATATTTCTATTTTGGTTAAAAAAGAAGTAGATTTGAATCAAAAGAGAATAGAATTGGAAAAACAGCTTATACTCGTAAGGGACAAACATTCCAAGTTACTCAAGATCAATTCTGAACTCTCTGACCTCTGGAAATAGCGAAGAACTAGAATAATTTTTGATTTTTTTAGGTGTTTTCTTCAGTTTCTTCTTCTTCAGAATTCTCTTCTTCTTTGGATGTTTCTTCCTCTTTAGGTTCTTCTTGAGGTTTCTCTTCCTTTTTACCAGAAAATAGTTTGCCAAGTAACCCAGCTTTCTTGGGCTTTTCTTCTTTTTTTGGTTCTTTCGCAGGTTCTTTTTTCTCTTCTGCTGGTTTTTCTTCGGGTTCTTCCTTTGGTTCCTCTACTTTTTCTGTTTTTTCTTCAGGTTCTTTTTCTTCTTTGGATTCTTCTTTCTTTTCTTCCTTTTTTTCAGGAAATAGAGTTTTCTCAGTTTCAGTTAATTTTATTAAATCTTCAGTCAGTTTAAATAAATTTTCCATTTTTCTCCATTCTCTCTCCATTTTTATTTGAATTTCTTTTAATCTCTTTTCATTGTTCTTTTTAGCTTTTTCATATTCTGTTTTGCTTATTTTTCCTTCATTTGACTGTTCTTCCATGGTTTCAAGTAAAAGTACAATATCTTCCTTTTCTCTCCTTAATTCAGCTATTTCATCGGGTAGTTTAGCTTTAAGTATCGGTAAGACTTTATTTATCTCTTCCATTTGTTTTTTTATGACTAAATCATCTTCTTTCATAGTTTCCAAATCTTTTTTACTTACATAATCTTCGAACTTAACGTTGAAAGCGTCTATCGATTTAATAATATCCTTTAAACTTTGTTCAACATCTTCTTGTCTCGATTTATATATGATAAAATCTCCAAGGTATTTGTTTAATTCTATGAATATTTTTTCTGTCTTAGACCCCAACCTTTCTATGTATTTTACTGCTTCGTTTATATCATCAAGTTTTTCTTGAATATCTTTGTTCAGTGTCATCAAATTTTCTGTGCTGCCTATCCCTTTTAGCATTTCATGAACTTTATTTATTTTTTCGGCTAGGTCTTCTGATTTTTTTTCAATTTTTTCAAGAGCCATTTCATGCTTTTCCATCTTTTCGTTGATTCCCCGTAATTTCTTGTCTATTTCAGTTGGTTTTATTTCAGAAATCTCATCTTCCATTTTTTCCATTTTTAACATGGTTTCTCTCAAACTTCCATCAGCTTGGAAAACCGTGGATCTTATTTCTCCTATACTTTCAGAAAGACTTCTTATAGTTTCGTCCGTAGCATGTTTTCCTTCTCTGATACCATCTATCATTACCTTCAATTTTTCTATTTCAATGTCTTTTGGAGTTCCTGTTTCTTCAGGAATCTCTTCTACTACTCCAGTCTTAGTTGGAGTTGCTCCTGATGTCTTTGCTACTTGTTGTGCTAATTTTTCTATTACTTCTGGGGTCATCTCTTCAATTTCCCCAACTTCAATCTCTTCTTCTTTGGATGTTTCTTCCTTTTTAGGTTCTTCTTTAGGTTTATCTTCCTTTTTACCAGAAAATAGTTTGCCAAATAACCCAGATTTTTTAGGTTTATCTTCTTTGGATGTTTCTTCCTTTTTAGGTTCTTTCGCAGGTTCTTTTTTCTCTTCTGCTGGTTTTTCTTCGGGTTCGTTCTTTGGTTCTTCTACTTTTTCAGTTTTTTCTTCAGGCTCTTTTTCTTCTGGGTTTTCTTTCTTTTTTGATTTGTCTTCTTTTTTAGGCTCCTTTGGTTTTTCACTCGTAAAAAGTGTGCCAAAAAGGCCTGATTTTTTTAATTTTTCTTCAAGTTTTTCTTTAACTTCCTTGTTTTCTGGTTTTTTAGTTTCTTTGGATTTAATTTTTTCTTCGTGTTTTGATTTATCAGTTTTATCTATTCCTAATTTTTTGTTTATTTCTGCTAACCTCTTTGAATATTTTTCTTTGAGTTCAGAGTAGCTTTTTTCTGATATATTCGCTTTTCTATACTCACTTTCTAAATGAGTCATCATGTCGTTTAAATCATTCTTTTCTGTACTCAAATCTTCTGATTCATTCTTTTTCTTTTCTTTTGTTTTTGTGATTACTTACCACCCATTTTTGCAACTCTTTTCTCAAGAGATTCTAAGTAAGTTTCTGCCATCTTGAAGGCAGCCGTCTTCACTTTATCTTTCGCGATATTCAATTCTATCTCAATATCATAAGTATCGATTTTCTTTGTCTTTAATTTCTCTATTTCTTTCTCGATACTCTCTATCTTCTTATTTAGTTCTACGTACTGATTAATTTCATCATCGGTCAAAGCAAATGGTGAGTGGAACAATGGCCTGAATGAAACGAACCACGGTTTACCGTAGTTGTATTCTGGGTTCTGGAATAAACCTGTACCTATAGTAAGTTTTGTAACTTTTGACGCATAATCTGCTCCATATTTTGCTTTAACTCTTCCAATATCTCCCTCATACTTGGTTCTAAGTTGAATTTCGTTTGCTATGTTAGCTCTTATAGCTCCCTTGAAGTCTAACAAGACTTGTGATATTAGGAATACCCCGATACCCCACTTTCTGAACTCTCTGCATGCCCTTTCTATTGCAATGTATCCTCCTTTACCTCCGTATTTTGGCAGTAAGCGGTGAACTTCATCGTAAACTAACAACAATTTAATTTCTTTGGATTCTTTCGGACGCATATCAAAGATAGATTGAACACTTCTTCTGACAAAGTTATCTAATTTTTCAGGTGGCAGTCTGTTCATAACGAATACTGTTATCTCACCTGGTATCATGTACTTCTTTATGTCAACCTCCATGTTTGGATCTTCTACAAGGATGATGTTTGTCTTGAAGCCTTTTGCGTCGGTTGGTTTCAAACCAAACTTTGGATATAAATCTAATAAGACTTGCAATCTACATGGTTTCATGAAACCTGTCCATTGTGCGGTTGGGTCGAAGACTATAATAGGAACTTTTCTCTTGAGCAATTCCTCTGATGCAACCATTGCAGACACGGTCTTACCTGAACCAGAACCACCTGCTGCTATCGAGTGCATTATTAATTGTGGGATGTCGATGTAAGCTTTAACATCTGTCTCAGCAATCTTTCCTACTTCTATTGCATTTATTCCACCTTGTGGTAATTTCTTGAATTCAACTGGAGCTATGTATCTTGCCTTTGCTACTTTAGTTGCTTTGAATGCAGAATACCATCTAACTCCAATTATTATTCCTGGAATTCCCACGAAAAGTACAATGTATGTCATCCAATTAGTAAATATGGCTTTTAATATGAACAATGGCAATGGAAGGACTGTTACATCAAAGCTATCAGAAGTTGAAGCAAATTTAGCGGCATGCCAATAGCTTGCGTTTGCTTCTATTATGTACCTATTTTCTTTTGTATCCTTTGGAATTTCTATTGATTTTCTAAAGGTGAACACATTTAATACTGCCAAGGTTTCTTTAGCTGTTGTTATTATTTTACTTGGATCACTTAGTAATCTCACATTGTAAGTGACAATTATATCATCAATCTCTGCTGTTTGACCCATGTTGACTAAAGAAGTTTCGAAAGTTAGGTTTGTTCCAGGGTTTACAGCTTTTGATAATGTTTTAACTTTAACGTCCATGAGTGGTTCGAGAACTACCTGAACTTTTATCGTGATTGGTGTCTTATGTACTATTTTACCTGAAGTAAGGACTAAATCTCCTGTGTATAATCCAGGTACAAGACCTGGAGGTGCATAAGCCTTTATATTTGTTACTTCTGTTGACTTACCTTTAATAGTTAAACTTGGTTTTTGTATGGTCAAAAGTTGGAATGCAGGCCCCTCTACTGTAATTGTTGCTGTAATTTCATTATCCAAATTATTCGTCACATCTATTGAGAAAAGTTTTTCCTCACCAGGAATCAGAGTAGTTTCTAACAATGTTGATTTAACTTCTAACGGTACAAAATTTACTTCTTGTCCAGGTGTGACTCCAGCACCTGCTCCACCACCGCCCCCTGCTCCACCTGTTCCACCTGCTCCTGCACCTGCTCCACCACCTCCACCACCTCCTCCTCCGCCTCCTCCTCCAGGTGGTATAGTAACAGGTGGCGATGATGGTAATGAAGGACAGTCAGTTGGACAATTGTTAGTACTTTCTCCTGAACTACTCTCACATTCTCCATTACCACAAATAAATTCAGCTAAAACATATAAACCATTCAAACTAGATAAGTTGGCACTAACGGTATACGTTGTTAGATTAACAGAATTATCTGCATTGTTTCCATTTGTATTTGTTATCCTTGTCCAAAGTGTATTTTGAGCTGATGAGATTTTTGTCGTCCAATTTGCATTGTACTTATATATTCCTAGATTATTTGGATTATAGATTGGAACGGTACATGTTCCTTCTATACAATCAGAAAAGTTGAAGGTAAGAAGGTAAGATGAAGGTGATAAAACAGTGTCTACATATATTCCTTTTATTGCGGTACTAGTTGTTCTTATCGCTGGAGCATTTCCAAGTAGAATTGGATTGAAATGGTTAGTGTTCATGTTTAAGTTATACATAGTTATTTTATGACCGAAGGTTGGTTCTTTGATTCTTATTTCCAAATCATAACTTTTTACATCGATAGTTTCATTGTAGAATCCTGTTGATGTGTTTGAACTAAAATCGGACCTTACAACATTCGTTCCTTTATCATAGAATTTAAAGTTGACATTTATTGGGGGTTCTAACAAAAGTTCAACATTTTTTGCATATCCACTGAAGAAAACTGTTGGATATATTTCGAATGTTGTAGAACTTGAATTACAATTTCCTGTCAAATCACAAGCAGTTACATTAAATCTATAAACGCCTATGTCAGAAGTATTTGTAAAGTTTAGTTCATACATGTAAGTGTCTTCAACTCTTGAAATTAAAGTTAGAGAAACATTTGTTGTCACGTTATTTGCAGACTTGATTGTACTGCTAATGTTTTTTATTCCACCTGTTTCTGTCGCATTCACTTTTATTGTTATTGTCGAATTCGCTGGAACTCTAACAGGGATATTAATTGTTATTTGAGGAGCTTGCGTATCATTATAAACAATTGAATCTGGTTCAGTTTTACTTCTCACAAGATATGTTGTTCCATTATAAGCAGCCGTTAAGTTTAAGCTATAAACTCTTGCCAAGCCTAAATCAGGGGCTATGAAGTTAACATACCAAGATTTTTCTGTGACATTATAGGTTGCTGATGTGACATTTGCTATTTTAGAAATTGTTGAATTGAAAATTGTAATATTGAATGTTACATTGCTTGTTATAATAGTCGAATTAGCTGTTACATTAACTTTGGCTTGAATAGTCGTGTTCGGATTAACCATGGTCAATGGATTTGTTTGTGTTGGATGAACGATTTTTACAGTATACACTGTAACAAACATACTTACAAGAGTTGCTTTTGTTTTTTCTGTAGCGTTTTCTCTCAAAGCTCCTGTTATGTTGCTTATTATAAATCCTGTATAGTTTGTATCAATTGCTATGTCTGGTGAAGAATAGTTGAAGGAAATACTTTTTTGTCCGGCATAAGGAATAGTTATGGTACTTTCATTTAAAGTTAGATAAGTAGCTAAACTGCCATTTTTAACTAAACTCAAATTGATTTCAGCATTTCCGATATTTATTATATCTATGCTTCCAAAGTATCCTGTATCATTCTGTAAAACTGATTTAGAAATATCTGATTGTTGATGCATCCATGAAATGTTAACTGGAATGATTATGAAAACAGGCATTTGAACTGAAAAGTTTGAATACCATGTAACTTCGATTGTTCCGTTATAATTTCCAGACGGATAGTTTGATCTAATTTTAAAGCTAGCATTAGAATATTTAATTTCACCTATTGGAATCAATGAAAAGTTTTCTGGACTGAATGAAACATTAAAATCTGCACATACAGTCCCAGATTTACATGTTATGTTGACTTGAGTTACATTCTCATTTCCTATGGATTTCAAAGTAAATGATGCGCTATCAGTAGTTCCAACTGGAATTATTTTTGTTATGTTATCTTCAATGAACCTGATTTTTGGGTTGGAAGTAACATTGAATGTTATGAAAGTGGAAGTTGAATTTAAAGTGTTGTTCAGATTAGTCCAGTTGGCAGTGAGGTTCACATAATACAACCCTGCTGTCGTCCCATTTGGAATTATTATTCTTGTTGTGTTTGATTTTGTTGTCCACTTAAGTAAAGTTCCAAATTCAAAGGAATTCGTCTCTACGGTTATATTATTGAAAGGATTGACAGTTAAATTTGAATTTAATGCCCTTGAACCTCCAGTATTGTTGAGTGTTATGTTAACAGTGAAATTTTGTCCATTTTCAATTGTTATATCATTTACAGTTATTGCCGTAGCATTTGGAATAATTGCTAGCTGTGTTGTCGATGAACCTTCTACTGGTATTGGAGATGTACAGTCAGATAGTGATCTTGTATCGTTTGCACATATCATGACTTGATGTATACCTTCTAATGAACTGCTGAAAGTTGTATTATATATCGAGTTAGCAAAAGGATTCATGAATTGAATATAAGATGATCCATTTGGAAGAGTAACATTTATCCAAGCCCGATCAACAGCGAAATTGTCAGTTATGCTTGCTTGAACAGTGACATTCTCGTACCCAACTTCAAAAGCAGTAGGATTAATTAAAACATTAGTTATTGTTGGCGGTATATCAGTAACATTTAGTGTTATATTAGTAATTCTTTCAGATGGGTTTGCAAACGTAACATTTCTTATAACTATGTTTACAGTGTAAATTCCTTGAATTGCAGTTGCTGATACGGAGTAATCTACTGTAACATTTCTTGAGGTTTGTTTTTCTAGATCGAATGCGGTTGTTTGATTTGAACCAGAAGGATAGGCAGAGATGAAACTAATTCCACTGCCAGATTTAAGAATTTCAAACGGTATTTTTACATTACCTATATTTCTTATTGTTATATTACCTAAAGTTCCGCTAGTGTTCAAAGGTAACAACACTGTTCCGAATGTTTCTGGACTTCTTGTCCAAGAAGTATTTTGAGGTATTGTAAGGTTTAATAACAATTCATCATATCCAGCATTGTTTGAACTAGATCTTATTTTTGTCCAATAAACTCCTGAGGCTTGACCAGATGGAACTGTTAAAGATACATCTGAAGTGAAATTTTCACCTGCTGAAAGTAATCCGTATATATTTGGAACGATTGTCAAAGTACAAAGAGGACAATTTATCGCAAGGTTTCCACCGACTGTGCTTATAGAAACATCTCTGACTTCATCATTACCTGATGAAATCGTGGTCATATTACCTAAATTAGTAACAGCATCATGTGGAGTATTTTTGGTTATATTTTCTGGTGTAAGTTCTATAACTGGGTTTGAGGATATAGTTATACTTGTTTCATTTAAGGTTTGCTGTATAGTATAATCTGGGTTCTTCCAAGTTGAAACAATATAGTTTCTTATTAGTTGAGGTGGAGTCTTTGCAGGAACTGTTACTAAGAACGTCCAATTACATATTTGTCCAGCATACATTGTCACACATTGTTTACTTGTTTCATTGTAGACTAAAGAACCAAGAGGATCTTCTGAATGTGTTAGGTTAACTAAGTAAGCAGTTGCTGGACCAAGGTTTGTGAAATTTGAAGATATTTCGAATGTATAACTCTGTGTTTGAGTTATACCAAAAGCTGTGATCGTTATAGGCAATTGACTAATTAAACCAGAAATCTTACCCCAGCTAGTGAAGTTTCCAACATAAGTATTATTAGTGTTGTATTCTGGTCCTGCATCTCTTGCATAAATGCTTACGTTATAAACTCCTTCCATTGTTGGTGTATAAGTTACTCTATAAGTTGCTCTATAAGAGCCAAAGCTTATTTCTGGAACAGTTATGTTCGACATCATCACTATTTCTGTGCTTCCGTTTGGTGATGTTATATTTGCCCAAACAGAATCAATCACATAGTTATCAATAATAGTTGCTGTTATATTTGTCGAGTTAAGGTTTGCCTCTATACTTGCATTCGGTATGATAGAAGTATTATATATTTGTGGAAATACCATGTCCTTTACCCAAAATGTTTCTAGAACAACAGGAGTGTTTGCCGAATAATATTGTGTTGCGTTATCTCCTATCGTACAGTTGAAAGTTATATTTCCTTTTTGTGTCGGAGTAAAGTCATAGCTTGCATATCCAGAAGAATTGGTCATGTGTGTTCCATTAAATATGAAGTCTGTAGAAGGTTCCCATTTGTAAGAGGAGTTGACAGCATAGTTTGATATTCCTGCTTGTGATTCATGATCTTTAACGAAACAAGTTGGAGTAAATGAATCTGGATAAGAAATTATTCCAACAGGAGAAATCCAAACAACATCAGAAAGACCTGTTATTAAAACGGTTATATTTTTACTCCCATCATCATAATAGGTTTTACTTGCAACTGCCATGAATTGATGTGGCCCTGTTATTTGTTGAGTAACCATCGATTGCGTCAATACAGTATCGTTTCCTTCTGCTATTTGAGATGTTTCATTGTACCATTTGATTGTTGGGTTAATTGTACTAAAGCTTTCTCCATTTTCAGTTGTTCCATTTGCTCTCAGAGTTATGGTTGCAGATTTTGGACATGTTAAACCATCTGCACCACAGTGACTGTAATCTGGAGGAGATATTATTGTTGTGTTAAGAATTCCTTTCACTGTTATCGTTGTTGTGTTAGTTAATGAATTTTCATTTTGTGACCTAGAAGCATTTAAATAAATAGTATAAGCTATTGGTGTTATTGTATCACTCGGGTTAAAGTTAATTAAAGTACACCACCCAGTAGAGTTTGTAGTACAATTTCCTAAAAAGTTTGTTGCGTTGTAGAAAGTTACATTTGAACTCTCTGCATCTCCCATGCCAGCGTCTTTTGTATGGACTGTTATATTAGTTTGGTAAGGTGTGAAAGAATCATTCCTGTATATGCTTGTATACTGTCTTATTATTTGATCGATTATCAAAGGTCTATTTAATCTTATCCAAGTTTCTCTTTGTGCGAGAGATGTATTGTAGTAAAGTGTAGAGTTGTTATTTATCCTACAGGTTATATTATACCAACCAGCAATTTCTCCTGACGTATACCACGTAGTTGAAGCATATCCTAGATTGTTTGTTGATTGGTTGGCTATAGAAATTCCATTCTTGAAAAATTCAACAGGATAGTTTTCTATTATGTAAGAAGTATTACTATCGATCACATGACATTCAAGATTTATGATGGAACCTGATGCATAAGTTGAAGTATTTGGAGGTGAAATGGAATCTATGTCACTCCAAGCATAAACATAAACTTGTGTGTTATTGCTGTTTAAATCGTAATATGTTCTGGTTGCATTTGAATAAATTGTTTCTGAACCAAGTTTATAACTTATTGGAACATGCCAAGTTGTGTTATAACCTGAAGCTAACAAAATTCGAGAAGAATTATACCAACTAACATTTGCATCTGTTATTTGTTGACTGCAATCATTACTTACACTAGCATTTAGGTCTGTTGTTTTATCGTGATCAAATATTTTTCCAAAGGTTGGGTTTACAAGTGATACATTCAATTGACCGTAGATTGTTAGACTGACATTGCTTGAATTAAGTCTTTGATAACATGTGTCTGTTGTTCCTGGTTTCCAGTATTGTATTCCAGCAGTAGAATTGCAGTCAGGGTTATAATTAGCAGTACAGTTTCCGAAAGAAGACTGACATGTCGTGTTGTAATCATAACTAGCTCCATTTCTTGTTATCCATATGGTTGCGTTTGTACTGTTGGTGTAAACTCCTCTATCGCTGTCATAAACTGTAAATCTTAAGTAGGCTTGATTATTTCCAATTCTTCTAATACTAGAGTTAGAATTACTTCCTATAGCGAGTGTGACGTTATCAACATCTAGAGTAAAGTTATTCACTGTGGTTTCATAGCTATACTGAGATTCAGATAAGTATGGATCTGAGACGTTGAACTTGTAGTAATTTAATCCATTGCTTGCTGTTAAATAATCGTCACAAGTAAACCCAGAATATTCTTGACATGTTGGTATTGATGTACAATCCTTACTGAATGTTATAAGTTTGGCAACTCCAGAAACGAGTTTTGAACTGATTAATGTCCAACTAGAATTATCTAAACTCTTCCACAGACTTACATTGTCTACTGTTCCATCAGGATCACTTAATGTTATAGTAAACTTCCAATTCTCTCCCCAACCCCCATTACCAGATGATTGAACAGTAGGATTTAAAAGAAGTGGACTTGAACCTAGGAAGAATGCATTAGCGTTAATCGTGGAATTTGTGTCGTAATATGTTTTACTAGCTGTTAGAGTTATATCGTAAGATCCATATGCATAACTGTTGCTGTACCAACTGCAATTATAATAACCATCCCCTTCTGCTTTATTAGTACAGAATCTGTTAGGTGCTCCTGAAGTTTTTAATTTGAATTCAGTTGTGGCGCCATCTATCAACCCACAGTCATCAGAAATAGTACTATTTATTGGTACATAACTTGTTAATGGGAAACCTTTGCTGTTTGTTGGATAAAATACATACGGTATGAGGTTTGACCTTATCATTATCCAATATTCTGATGAGTTCGTGTTTTTGTAACAATTATTATTTCTGATACCTCCTTTCCACCTTTGTGATCCAACACCGTATTTTACTGGAGTACATCCAGGATCGAAATCATACCATAAATAGCTTGAAGTATTCACTAGTGATGAACTCCCAGAATCCCAACTGTTGGAATCAGAACTATAATTAGTTGTAAACCATATCATACCACCTGTTATACTACCTACTACACTGTTTGAATCATCGTCCATTACTCGAAGACTGGAATGAACTATATAGGGTGGATTGGTTGTACCATTTCTATAAATAGTGGTGTCGTTTCCTTCACCATATTCAAACCTTAAATTGTCTTCTTCTATGTACATGTTTTCTTGAGTTGTTTCCTTGGTGTAACTCCTATTATCTGTTGCAAGGAATTTGTACTGCCACTGCCCTTTGTGGTCACAATCAAACCATGCAAAATCTTCTGAATTAGCAGTTATATATACGGTATGACTGATGGGGGATTCAGCCCAAGTACTTTTTATCGCATTCCAATCGAGACCTGTGGGTTTAAGGTATAGAGTTAATGTAACATTGTCCAAATCTTCATCAGTTAAATTAACACTAAAGTTGAATGTTTCACCATAACCACCAGTCGCGTTGTGATAACCTTGAGAACTAACATTTGGTAAGTTTAAAATAGGTCTAGTCTCAATAAAGAAGTCCCCATTAACATTTTTTGAAACATTGTTGAACCATGGTTTTGAAACATTAACAATGATATTATATAATCTTGCCTCCATGTCAGAAGTGTTTCTGTTACACCTATAAACTCCTGTAGCTGGTTGAATAACATCATTACAAGAATATTTGGTTCCTGATGAATTTTGAATCGCTTCCATAGTTATATTGGTTACATTTATAGCAACACCGCATTCATCCCGTATAGTCATAGCTCCATCTGGATTTCCAGCGTCTATAGTTAAGTTCTGTTCTGTCTTAAGAATGTAGTTGTCATCAGAAAATCCTTGTTGATAGGCTTTTGGTGTATAATTAAAGTCACCGTATATTTTCGTTGTATAGTTTGTTGTTCCGTTAATCATATAGCAACTATCAGTTACATTACCTTTCCATTTTTGAAGACCTGAATTGTAATTGCAATCAGGGTTAAAGTAATAATGAGCATAACCTGTTGCATTAGTGGTGTTTAAACCTGATAAGAAATCATTTCCATTTGATGTTACATAAAATGTTATTGATGCATTGTTTATTGGCTGATTAGTTTTTGTAGTATCGTTTACACCCAGTATCAGTAAAGTTGTATCACCTTGTCCAGAGAATTCACCCGATCTGTTAGTTGTACTATCATCACCATAAACATAATAAATTATAGCACTATCACTGGTTATTGCAGGGGCAGAAATATTTGAAGTATTGAAAGTGTTTGTCCCATCTTCTATTTGGAATTTAAACCAGTTAGTTTTGTTGTACAATGTTGTTATGTTTATATCACTACAAGTGAAATTGTTCACGCTTATGTAGCATGTTCCTTTTCCTCCATAAACGATTGTGCTTCCTCTATAAACCCAAGAACCTGAAGTATAAGTGAAAAGTTTGCATGTTACGTTGTCACGTTGAGTATCATCGATATCTGTACTGAAAGTGAAATTCGTTCCCCATCCAGCCAAACTTGGAGTGACACTCATATTTTCTGCTGCTGATGGAGTGTTGTTTAAGTATAACCAATTTGTAAACAGAGTGGAATTACTGTAATAATAAGTTTTGCTTGAATTTACTCTGAGACTCCAGTTACCTCCCATGTGGAAGCTTGTGTTCCATGTCGTATTATACAAACCATTACCTACGTCTTCTGCTGGTGATGGTTGCATTAATTCATAAACCAAGTTAGGAGATCTTGTCTCATGTCCCGTAGTCGCTCCTTCTATTATTTCATTACATTCTGTAGAAATGTTTGAAGTTATGTTTAATGTTTCTCCAACGACTACATTATAATATTTTGGAGGATAGATAATCGTATTCTTCAACTGACCGTAAATGTCCAAGCTCTGATTTGAACTCTGGGCTGAATAATAACAAGAATCGTTTAAACTTATTTTCCACCATCTTCTTCCTGCCTTGAAATCGCAATTAGAATCAAAATCATAGTTGAAGTAACCTGATGAGTTTGTTTGTAAGAATTGATAGAAATCGAAAGTATCATTCTTGGTTATGAGTACACTTCCGTTAACGTTTTCAAGTTCTATCGTTCCTTTCCTAAGATCAGAAAACTTGGCAACCATTCTTACAGAGTTATTTCCTTCTCTTCCAATAGTAGATGCATTTGAATAAGCTGTCTCAACCATTGAATGATCTTTATCAATACTAAAGTCTTGAAATATTTCATCATAATAACCGAAATTATCAGTGACGTTGAATTTGAAACTCCTAGAACCAACGTCGTTATATGTCCTATTACAAGCAAACTCTATGCTACTGAAAATGACTGGTCCAGAAGGATCTGTCGAAGTACAGTTTATTCCTCTTGCACATATTTTTGAACCGTAATATGTTTCACCTGCTGCAGTGTTTATCCAGAATGAAACATTCGCAAGACTTCCCTGTTCTCCTGTATAATCGTTATCTTCTACATCAACCTTGAATGTCCAAACATCACCCCAGTCATAAGTACTAGAAAGTGTAGAAATGTATGTTGTAGGGAGTGAAAGTTCTGGTTTACTAGATATGTAGAATGCATTAGTTTCTGAGAGTGTTGGTGAGCTATTGTAGTATTGTTTGGTTGCGTTCGTACTTACATTCCAATATCCATATTCCCATGTTGGGTTATTATCTATAGTCGTGTTCAAGAATGTACAATTGTAATCACCAGAACCTTCGACTGAAGAGCAATCTTTAATAGTATTTCCTCTCTTGGCAAATATTGTCACGTCTGCTCCATCAACAAGCCCGCAATCATCTGAAACATTGATCTTTATTGGAATATTGTCGATTAAGTCTGGTGGGTTCTTTAAGAATCTAACTGCGTTTAAAGGTTCTTTTATAACGTAAGCGAGAGATTGAGTAACTATTGTGATGTTATATTCAGTAGAGTTTATCGCCTTGTAATAATCATTGTCTACAGTCGTTCCAGCTTTCCATCTTTGTGGTCCCACTGAAAAACTGCAGTTGGGATCGAAACCAGTACCAGTAGTGTTTATGAAACCGCCATTTGTAATTCGCGTAGGTGATTGTGAAATAACAACAAAATTGTTTGAATTATCATTGATCACCCATATCCTGGCTGTTTCTGGTGTTAGTGAAGTTAATAAAGCATAGTCCCCTTTATCTTTGTCAAAGACTCTTACTTTCAAGTGTTGTGAACCTGAAGTTCTGTTTACTTCAGTGTCATTGCCTTCTATTAAATTTAATTCTATATCATCTTTTTGAGGAGTAACTGTACCATTAATTGTTTCATATGTATTTTGAGTGAAATCTTTTGTACTATTTCCAAATATATCGTTTTTTTCACTGATGTTAAACTTGAACTTTCTTGGGATCATTGTATCTGATTGAGTGAAAGTATAAGCAGGTGTTAAAGGAATTCTTATTGTTATATTCGTTCCATTGACAGTATTATTTGCTCCTTTGTATACCCAAGTTTCAGGTGAACCTGTTGAATTAATCCATAATCTTACATCAAAAGTATCTCCATCTTCATCGCTGACATTCACTTTATATATCCAGGTCTCACCCCAACCACCATCTCCTATGTTTCCTGAATAATCAGTTGTTTGATAAATGAAATCATTAGTTAAAACCGGTTTAGTTTCTACCCAAAATCCTTTTTGCCAAATTTGGAATGCATCAGTAGTTGAATTTGAATTATAATATTCTTTGCTTACATTAAAACTAACATTCCAACCTTGAGCTGAAAAACTAGAAGTGTTCAAACTACAATTGTAATATCCAGTTCCTTCATTTGTAATAGGGTTACAAAATTGTGTTGTTGTTTTTATTGCTGAAAGGTTGGCATTGACATCTGCAATTGCTTGACCACATTCGTTAGTAACGTTTCCTCTCATTTGTATATTTTGTCCATCTGGATAATTCCCTCTGAGATATTTCCCACCAGTTGGAGAAGTTATTATCGGATTTAGGTTACCATAAATGTAAGTAATGAAATTGTTAGTAGTATTCAAGTTCTGATAGCAACTATCTGTAACACCTGTAATCCAGTATTGTTGACCTACACTATAAGAACAATTTGGATCAAACCAATAAGTAGAATTACCGAAAGAATCAGTAGCATTCTTCAAATCGAATACATAATTAACGTTGTCATGAGTTAACCAGAAGCTGACGTTGGCGTTGTTGATGTAGCTTGAATTCTCTGAGTCGAAGACGTTGACAGCCAGTCTTCTGATTTGATTGTTGCCAGTAGTCCTGTTGAACACATAGTTGTTGCCTTCTATCAAAACAACATTAACGTTTGACTCATTCAAGACAGGACCCTGTACTGGAGTGGTGTTCCAAGCGTTGGCAGGTTCACCATTCTCCATCCTCCACTTGAACCATTTGTTGTTAGAACCTGAATCTATGTCTGAACATGCAAAGTCATGAACAATAACAGAACATGTACCTATGGTTGGTATGCCTGGTCTACCATTGA